>OGJM01000133.1_pt1 | contig 60043 bp, 60 predicted proteins | sample 1572281 | NCBI WGS metagenome assembly OGJM01 (sample SAMEA2582147, study PRJEB24529) | metagenome | reverse complement strand
AGTGTAGCCTTTCGGTGGCTTCCTGCTTCCCTCTTTTAGAGAATAACCATTGACCGGCAGTTCCTGCCCCTTAGTCAACTGATCTGCCAGTTCCAGAAGCCCCGGACTATCCGTCTCCTCATTATCCTCTTTGTTGCTGCCTTCTTTTTCTTCTTCCTGTTTTCTTCCTGCAATCTCTAAAAATCCCGGCGCCTTTAATGCTTTTGCACCGGCAAAAAGTTTTTCCTCTCCGACGGCCACCACAAGTTTTACCGTCTGATATTCTGCTGCCGGATAAAAAATACTTAAGAAACGGCGGACGATCAGATCATACACACTTCTCTGCAGTTCATTTAAAGAACGCAGCTCTGTGAGCTGTCCGGTCGGAATAATCGCATAGTGATCGGTAATTTTCGAGTCATCCGTATACTGGGTCTTCGCAATGTTGTAATGAAGTCCTTCCTTCATGATACGCTCCACATACCCCTGCACCGGCTCATAGCCTTTCAGTCTGCTGATATTTTTTCCGATTTCTTTTGCCACTGCCGTTGAGAGAACACGCGCATCCGTTCTTGGATAAGTAGTCAGTTTTTTCTCATAGAGATCCTGTGCCACCTGCAATGTCTCATCCGGACTGATTTTAAAGCGCTTCGAACACTCCGCCTGCAGTTCTGCGAGGTTAAAAAGAAGCGGTGCTTTCTTTCTGGAAGTTCCACGCTCAATAGATTCCACAACCGCTGTTTTCCCGGAAAGTTCCTGTATTAAGTTTTCCGCAGACTCCTGCTTTTTAAATCCGTTTTCCTTATACAATAATGGAGATTCAAAGTATTTAGAACCTTCTACCACTTTCCACTCCGCCTCGATGTTCGCATCCGTGAAACTTCCGACTACACGGTAAAATGGTGTTTCCACAAAATTGCGGATCTCACGCTCTCTTATCACGACCATACCGAGCACGCAGGTCATGACACGTCCGACTGCAATTGCAGTATAGTTTCTCGTCCCTGCCGCATCATTTAAAAGATTTCCATATTTCACAGACATCGCGCGGGAAAAATTGATTCCCATCGCGTAATCCTCAATGGTCCGCATAATGCCGGATTTTCCGAGGTTCGCGTAATCCGACATCGGTTTTGCCTCCCGGATGCCCCGCTTGATCTCCTCTTCTGTCTGGGAATCGATCCAGACGCGCAGCTCTTTCATCCCCTCGCGGACACCGCCGTACATACGGATGTTTTCCTCAATGGTCTGTCCTTCTTTTCCGGCATCCCCTGCCCAGTAGACAGTATCAATATCTTCGCGGTGCAGCATTTTGTGTACCACGTCATACTGTCTGCTGACTGCCGGGATCACATCATATTTGTAATCTTTCGGAAGAAAAGGAAGATCCTCTAACTTCCATTTTTTATACTTTTCATCATATACCTCGGGATAAACCATCTCCACAAGATGACCGACACACCAGGTAATGACGTAATCACTATTTTCTATGTATCCGTCATTTCTGCCTGATACACCAAGAATCCGTGCGAACTCCTGCGCAACACTTGGTTTCTCCGTTATAATTAATGACTTTGCCAAAAAAATTCCTCCAACTTCTGTAATTCTTACTTCTTTCCTAAATAAGAAGTTTTATAATTCATTCATATCGACCAGAATATATCTGGTATCCTCTTCTGCAAGCTGTCTGATCTCTTCTGAAAAACCTTTTGCTGAAAACAGAAAGAAATACTTTGCATCAATTTTTGCCTGCTTCATACTCTTTAACAATTCTTCTTTCATCTCCATGGTAAATTCCGGCTGATTCCAGTTACAGTATCCGACAATATTCTCCCGCACAGAGTTCTGTGCAATAATGTCGATATTTCCTTCTTTTCCAATCCATGTTCCCATCTTACTGATCTTCATTGGCAGTTTTCCAATCAGATTCAAAAGTCCTACATATTCCATGCATACTTCCTTGAAATAGCGTTCCAGATATTCGTCGATTCCCGATGTGATATACGCATCGTAGAACTGTTCCGGACTCATCATATAAAGTTCGGAAAGATGTGGATACACAAAACGGAACCAGAAATTCACATAATTATCCTTAATACGATAGACACCTTTTTTCGTGTTTTCCCATCCACCTGTCTCAAAAGAGGTCTCCTTTTCCACAATATGGAAGGTTCCGAGATTCTTCATGTACACACTGATTTTTGCACGCGAATAGCCGGTTTTTAAATGAAGTTCATTTAACTTATCATAACCGCTTGCAATATAATAAAGAATCGTCTCATACACAGACAGTTCCCGCAGTTCTGCCGCGATCAGCTGCTCTGCCGCCCGGTGCATATAACCATTCCGATTTAAAATATTTCTGCATATATTGGTTTTCAGATCCACGCGCTGATCCCAGTGGTTGATATAGCCTGCAACGCCGCCGATAACACCGTAAGTTCTGATACAGTCACTGACCTGATACTGTGGAAATGCACGTACCACCTCTAAGAAATTCAAAGGATTAATCTTAATCTTTCCATCGATTCTTTCGCTCTGCTCACCGAGTGTTGCAGGCATCTCCTGTTCCACCCATGCAACCGAAGAACTGCACAAAAGGATCAACACCGGTCCCGGATAAAGACGTTTCATTCTTAATTTTTCAATGCTCTCCATAAAAGAGGCATCTTTTTTTGCGATCAATTGAAATTCATCAATCACAACCACAAGTTTTGACGCATCTCCACTTTTGATCCGGTTAAAAAATTCGTCATAGCTGTGCTTTGTAATATTCGCCGAAAACTTCTGCCGGATTTCTGCCTCCATCTGATTTCTCTGTTCCTGTTCCGATGCCTGTCTGCTGCGATAATAAAAGTACTTCTTATTTGAAAGAAACGCCTTCAATAACTGTTCTTTCTCAGAATCTGTCCGTCCATACAACACATAGAGCTGATTTCCACTCTTCTCATAAATTGTCTCAAGCTCTTTTAAAATGGATGTCTTCGCTACCATAAGAAACCTCCCATTTCTATCTGTTTGTTCGTTACCCTCAATATAGTAAAAATTATATCATTTTTTAACTTTTACGACAACCCGGTTCTTGCCATATAAAAAGATACATAAGAAATGACCGGAACAGCATTTTACTGTTCCGGTCATTTCTTTACAGTCCACACATCTGTGATACGGACTTTTTAAATCGCTATGATGTTCTTTCTTATTTCTTTGTGATGTAACCCTGTGCTTTTAACAGCTCTGCGCAGAGCACTGCACCACCTGCTGCACCTCTGACGGTATTGTGGGATAAACCGACAAACTTCCAGTCATAAACGGTGTCCTCTCTCAGACGTCCGACAGAGATTCCCATACCGTTCTCGAAGTTGACATCCAAGGAAATCTGTGGTCTGTTGTCCTCCTCTAAATACTGGATGAACTGCTTTGGAGCACTTGGAAGATTTAATTCCTGTGGAACTCCACTGTAGTTTCTCAATGCTTCGATCAACTGTTCTTTGGTTGGTTTCTTTTTGAATTTTACAAATACGGCTGCGGTATGTCCATTTAATACCGGAACACGGATACACTGGCATGTGATAACCGGAGATGCTGCAGGAACAATCTCTTTCTTCTCATCATCAATGTGTCCCCAGATCCGAAGCGGCTCTTTCTCGGATTTTTCTTCCTCACCACCGATGTATGGAATGATATTTCCAACCATTTCCGGCCAGTCTTTGAACGTTTTTCCTGCTCCGGAAATTGCCTGATAAGTAGTTGCCACTACTTCGTATGGCTCAAACTCTTTCCATGCGGTGAGAACAGGTGCATAAGACTGGATGGAGCAGTTTGGTTTTACAGCAACGAAACCGCGCTTTGTGCCAAGTCTTTCTCTCTGATATCTGATCACTTCCATATGTTCCGGATTGATCTCCGGTACGACCATCGGCACATCCGGTGTCCATCTGTGTGCACTGTTGTTGGATACAACCGGTGTCTCTGTCTTAGCGTATTCTTCCTCGATCTTTTTGATCTCTTCTTTTGTCATGTCCACTGCGGAGAAAACAAAATCTACTTCTGCAGCAACTTTTTCTACTTCGTTGACATTCATGACAACGATCTTTTTTACTGCTTCCGGCATTGGAGTATCCATTTTCCAACGATCACCAACTGCCTCTTCATATGTCTTACCGGCACTTCTTGGGCTGGCTGCAATCGTTGTCACCTCAAACCATGGATGATTCTCCAACAGAGAGATAAATCTCTGTCCTACCATACCTGTTCCACCAAGAATACCTACTTTTAACTTCTCACTCATTGCCTAATCTCCTCGTCTTTCCCTGTTCGTTCGAAGAACCGTCCCCTGTTACCCTGGCTCTTTTCATTCATGACAATCGAATATCCGCGGATCGTACGTCCTATTGTTTGTCCGTCTATCGCGAACAGATGTCGTTATAGTGAATATATTATGCTATTTTTCTCAAAAAAGCAATGGTCTATTTTGTAAAAAAATGTCATCTTTCCGGGTATTCTTTGTGCATTTTTTACAATAACGTTTTACCGTGTTAAAGTTTCCTTTTTCCAATCCTCTGCAAGATATGCCTTTTCTGCCTCGATCACTTTCTCCATGGCTGCCTTTCCCGGCGCCCCGATCGTCAATCGGTTATTCACGCATGTCTCCATGGAAATCTCTTCATATATATCTTCCTCAAATACCGGACAGATAGCCTTTAACTCGTCTAAACTCATATCGTCGATCGCAATTCCGCGTTCAATACAGTAGAGAACGATTTTTCCGATAATGCCGTGCGCATCACGGAATGGAACACCATGTTTTACCAGATAATCTGCTGCATCGGTTGCATTGGTAAATCCGTTGTTTGCGGACAGACGCATTTTACCCTTATTAAACTTCATGGTTGCGAGCATTCCGGTAAATAATGCAATACATCCTTTGACGGTATCCATGGCATCAAAAGACAGTTCTTTGTCCTCCTGCATGTCCTTGTTGTAGGCAAGCGGGATTCCCTTCATCGTGGTAAGTAATGACATTAAAGCGCCATAAACACGTCCGGTCTTGCCGCGCACAAGCTCTGCGATATCCGGGTTCTTCTTCTGAGGCATAATACTGCTTCCGGTACTGTAAGCATCATCAATCTCGACAAACTGATATTCATTGGAGTTCCAGATAATGATCTCCTCGGAAAATCTGCTCAAATGCATCATGATGGTTGCACACGCGGACAAAAACTCGATCAGGTAATCGCGGTCGGAAACACCGTCCATACTGTTTAACGTCGGTCCATAAAAGCCTAACAGTTCTGCAGTATATTCACGGTCCAAAGGATAGGTTGTTCCTGCTAATGCACCGGAACCGAGCGGACAGTAATTCATTCTCTCATAAATATCGTGCAGTCTCAAACGATCGCGCTTGAACATCTCAAAATAAGCTCCCATATGGTGCGCCAGTGTGATTGGCTGAGCCTTCTGCAGATGGGTAAATCCCGGCATGATCGTCTCGGTATTTGCCTCCATGATCTTAAGGATTGTCTCTAATAATTCTTTTAAAAGATCATCCGTATGTAACAGTTCGTCTCTTGTATACAATCTCATATCAAGTGCAACCTGATCGTTACGGCTTCTTCCGGTATGCAGTTTCTTTCCGGTATCTCCGAGACGGTCGATCAGATTTGCCTCCACAAAACTGTGGATATCCTCATATTCTGAAGTGATTTCAAGCCTGCCGCTCTCCACTTCATCGCGGATTTCTTTTAATGTGCGGACAATATCGTCTCTCTCCTGCTCTGTCAGAATGCCCTGTTTTGCGAGCATTGTCACATGCGCAATACTGCCTTCAATATCCTGCTTATAAAACTTCTGATCAAATGTAATGGACGCATTAAAATTATAAACAAGCTGATCTGTCTCCTTCGTAAAACGTCCTCCCCATAACTGTGCCATGGTGTTTTCCTCCTTTATATAGTCCTCTTATTGATTCTTCAGGGCAATTTCCCTGTCTCTCTGATTTTTTGAAAAAACACATCCGCAATAATACTGCCGATACATGCCATACTGCTCGGATAATTCCACAGAACGCTTGTATCCATTCTTCTTCTTAAAATCAGAATTTAAATATGCAATGCCGTATTCTTCCGCCAGGGCATCTCCTATCTCATTGAGCTTTTCTGCATTTTTTAACGGACTGATGGATAAAGTCGTTGTAAAATAATCCATCTGCATTTTCTTTGCAAGCTCTGCCGCCCCCCGCAGTCTTAATTCATAACACAGGAAACAGCGTTCACCGCCCTCCGGGCAGTCCTCAAGTCCTTTTGCCATCTCATAAAAACGCTCTTTCTCATATGCACCCTCCACAAAGTGGATCGGATATTTCACCGGAAGTTTTTCAATAAACTTCTGCTGCTCTGCCACCCGCTTACGATACTCCTCCTCCGGATAAATATTCGGATTATAATAAAAAACAGTAATTTTAAAATAATTTGAAAGATATTCCAGGCAATAGGAACTGCACGGTGCACAGCAACTGTGTAAAAGCAGCGTCGGCACATGGTTTTCGCGCTCGTTTTTTTCAATAGTCTGTTCTAATATTTTTTGATAGTTTACTTTGTTCATATTAGCGAATTTCACCTTAAAGTGCAAGCCAAAAGCTGTTTTGCCTTCTCCTCCCATGTATATTTTTGTTTAAATTCCACGTAAGCATTGTTCTGGATATCTCTGCACAGCGCATGGTTTGTAAGAAGTTCCGCCGCATAATCCGACAAAGTCCTGATGTCCTTCAGTGAATACATGCAAACCTGCTCCCCGTCTTTTAAAATCCGTTTCAGATACGGATTCTGATCTGTCAGAACAGTGCAATGATTCGCCATACCTGCAAAAATGCGGTCATGTGCCCCATGATTAAAAAATGGCGACACATTTAACAGCACATCCGCATGGGCGATTTTCTCAAATGACAGTCCAAACACCACCGCTTTTTCCCTCGTCACATAAGCTTCGTTGCAGCTTTCATACTTTTCCCAGCCCTCGCCGACTAAGCGCACCGGTATTTTTGCTCTCACAAGTTCATCCACCGCCGCTTTCCGGAAATAATCCCTGATATAAGCGTCCACGGAATACATTGCGTTCATAAAAAGTGCAAACTTATCATCCGGTAATTCCTCGCCGTGCGCCTTTAAAAGTTGCCCAAATCCCGCCTCCATCGGAAGGATTGGATCTTCGATGCGCATTTCGATCAGCTCTTTCATATAAGAACGCAGTGGTTCCGGGGACAGTTCGACCATCTCGTAAATTTTGTCCGGTCTGTCATACGTTCCCATGAAAAGAACGGTGTCTGTCTCCGTCTTTTTGCCTCCTGTCACTGCCTCCGTAGCCCCAAGCGGCATGGTAAGTGTTTTCTTTACTCTCGGATAGTATCGTTTTACATATGCCTCCTGCGCCTCATCCAGAAAAATTCCATTCAGATTTTTCAGGTCAGCATTCAGACAGTTATAATGAAATAACGGATGATCTAAAATATAATCAAAGAATGGGCCATCCAGTTTATCAAGCACCGGTGTTCCGTCCTCCTCCACCATCCTTGTGATCGTGGAATTAAAATCTAAAAGCAGACGGTATTTCTGCCCGTAAAGCGGTTGAAACACCGCATCCAGATCATCGTGTTCATCAAATTCACACACCTGCACATCAAAACCAAGATCCTCAAAGGCATCTGCCATCTGGTTTGCAAAAAAACTGCTCGACTGATAACAGATCTCTCTCGAACTAAATACAATGATTTTTTCTTTTTCCGACATAACATTGATTCCTTTTTCAGAAAAAGACTGCCGCCGGGAAATTGTTTCCACTGTGCAGCAGCCTTCTGTTTTCTACTCTCTGATAAATTTTAAAGATAAAATTCCAACTACATAAACCAGTGCGCATAACACCATAAAAACCAGTTTTCCGCAGATCGCACCAGCTATGATCTGTACCAGCACAACCAGACCATGCAGCCAGATTGGAACATCGTGCAGACAAACCGCGATTCCTGCCTCTAACACAATGATGAGACACACCGGAACCACCGGAATCTTAAGTGCAAGAATGCTCACCAGAATTGCTGCAAGAGCAACCACGATCACTCCAAAAAGGAGTAGATACTGTTTATTATCCTCATAAAAAGCAAGTACCGGATTCTGCTGTCTGTGTCTGAACTTCTTCTTGGACTTCTTCGCATTCGTGCGCTTGAAATCCTCCACTACAACATTCTCCTGCTTATTCTCATTCTCTGCCATTTAAAAATCCTCCAAAAATATTGCTAAATATAAACGTGACCTCATTATATCAATTCCCTTTCAAAAGAACAAGTAATTGTGGAAATATTCTTTTTTTTCCTATATAATGAGGCAGAAAATAAGAAAGGCATGGTTATGAATATGAACAATAAAAACTGGGTTTCCGTGTGGGGAAATGCCGTATCCATCGCAGAACACCACCCGGAAGCTTACGCAAAATACATTACATTACGTTATCCTGTATACATTCCATTTGACGGAGACACTCTCCGCTTTACATTTGATAATTACTGCGGAAGCGAGGCCGTTACTGTCACAAGAGCCACTGTTTCTGCAGCCACTTCCCCTGTTTATGAAAAAATGCCGCTCGCCTGTCCATGCAAAAAGGAAACGATCTGCGACATCACTTTTTCAAAAAACGAGTCCGTGACCATGGAAGCTCATCAGACCGCAGTCAGCGACCCGGTTTCATTTCCGGTCAAAAAGGGAATGACACTCACCGTAAGTCTTTATTTTGCTGATTTTACACTGATGCAGTCCGCTGTCCTTGTCACAGGCCCGCTCTCCAAAGGATTTTTCTCCCTCGGCGACCAGACACACGCCGATGCCCTTCCAATGGACACGACCAAGACCACAAACTGGTTTTATTTTTTAAGCAATATCGAACTGATGACCGCTGAGGAAAACCATACAGTTATCTGCTACGGTGATTCCATCACCGCCGGTGCATGGCCGGACTACCTCACACTTCTGGCAAGGCAAAACCCGGACAACCACACGGCATTTATCAGACGTGCGACCAGCGGTTCCCGCGTACTGCGCCAGTATGAGTGTATTACCTATGATTCCTATGGGTTAAAGGGGACAAACCGCTTTCCACATGAGATTCCGACTACCGGGGCTGATACCGTGATCATCCAACAGGGAATTAACGACATTATCCATCCGGTCGGCATTGAGACAAATCCGTTCCGCCCGATGAGTGACCTGCCGACTGCAAAGGAACTGATTGACGGTTACCGCTATTACATAGAGGAAGCGAAGAAATCACATTTAAAAGTCTACATGGGCACTCTGCTGCCGATCTTTGGCTGGCGCACTTATGCGACTTTCCGCGATGATCTGCGCAATGAGGTGAATGCGTGGATCCGTTCTGCGAAAGAAATCGACGGATATATCGACTTTGATCTGGCATTGCGCGGAAGCGAGAATCCATCCGCATTCCGGGAAGGCTTCGACAGCGGCGATCACCTGCACCCAAGCAGCAAAGCCTATCAGGCGATGGCAGAATGTGCATATGAGGTTTTACGGAAGTAAATGCGTGGAATATCTCATTGTATGTTATAGGAAAAGGGACGACCATCTTACAAGTCGTCCCTCTTCTACTTAAAATTAAGATTGCGAAACTTGTCGCACATTGTTATAATATCGACAGGGAAACCAAAGAGCCGGGCGGCTTACCCTCCTACTTCGGAGGGGTCAACCCTCCAGACGCAAGAAAGGAGGGCGTTGCCAATGTATATTACATACTCTGATTTGATTCAGACAGGAATATTCATTTGCGCCCTTGTGAGTCTGTGCTATAAGATTTTCAAGGACAAAAGAAAATAGCCGCCACTATTCCCAGTAGTGACGGCTGACCTCATATAAAGGTTAGTAACTCATTGCTTAGAGGGTAGCCGCTCCTTTGGCTTCCCTTTCTGTTTTCAATATAACACATCAAAAAACTTTTTACAACATCTAAATTCTTTGCCCGTTTTGCAATCTCCAAAAGAGAGTTTCAAATCGCAGTTCAAATTCATTTAATCCCAGTCAACAGCATCATGGGGAACTGTTCCATTTTTTGCTATGCTCTTATCTGCCCTCTCTATAGCTTCTATTTCGTCCGGAAGCGGTACATTTTCTGGTATAAACTTAACAACAACATTGTAAAGCGTTTCTATATCTTCTTCCGACACCAATTCAATGAGACCTTTCAACATTTCTTTGGTCATTTTGCACCTTCTTGTGTATTTGTTTGTAATCTTTGTGTATCATAATTTCAAAAAAATAAACCGACTCATGGTCGATTTATCCTTAGTAGCACTTTTACAGGAATCTCCTTTCCTGTGTGCAAACATTTGTTCTGATTACTATTGATCCCCTAAAATCTCGGAAGCCTTAATTTTACTAGAGTTTCAGAAAGCCAATAAGGGGACTCGAACCCCTGACCCACGCATTACGAATGCGTTGCTCTACCAACTGAGCCATATTGGCATGACGAATCAGTCACGAAAACTATTATATCGGATTTTAAAAAAATTGCAACTATTTTTTTCAGAAATTTACAGAAACTCTATTGACATTTTATTTATAGAATATAAAATGTTTTATAGTTTGTTTATTATTAGTAAACTTTTTGTAACCATTCAGTATTTTTCAGGATTGGAGGCATGCGGTATGGATATTGGGAAACGAATGAAAGAACTTCGTATTCAATATGGACTGACGCAGCAGGAACTTGCCGACCGTTCGGAGCTTACCAAGGGATTTATCTCCCAGCTGGAACGCAACCAGAACACGCCGTCGATCGGAACACTGCTCGATATCATTCAGTGTCTCGGAACAACACCGGCAGAATTTTTTACCGATGAAGAACCGGAACAGATCGTATTTAAAAATGAAGACTTTTTCACGAAGGTGAATGAAGACAAACATAATATCATTGAATGGGTTGTTCCAAATGCCCAGAAAGATTCCATGGAACCCGTCAGATTAACCTTGAAAGCAGGTGGATCTTCCGACATTATGCAGCCCCATTCCGGTGAAGAGTTCGGCTACCTGATCAAGGGAACCGTCAAAATATATTATGGTGGAAAAAGCCATGTGCTGCACGCCGGCGAATCCTTTTACCTGAAAGCCGACAAAAAGCATTACATAGAAAATCCCGGCAGCCGCGATGCCGTATTGATCTGGGTATCTACTCCACCAAGCTTTTAGATCACGATTGGTAGGATTCAGAAAGGAATTATGTTATGAGCAAAAAGCTAATCAATTTTGTCGATATTTCCAAGTCTTATGGAAACAATCTGGTACTTGATGAATTAAATTTATATATCCGCGAAAATGAGTTTATCACGCTCCTCGGTCCATCAGGGTGTGGAAAAACAACAACGCTCCGTATTTTAGGCGGTTTTGAGACGCCTGATAAGGGACAGGTCATCTTCGATGATGTCGACATTACCAGCCTGCCTCCAAATAAAAGAAATCTGAATACTGTTTTCCAGAAATATGCCTTATTTCCGCACATGTCGATCGCGGAAAATATTGCGTTTGGATTAAAAATCAATAAAAAGAGCAAAGAATATATCAACGATAAAATCAAATACGCATTAAAATTAGTGAACCTTGACGGTTTTGAAAACCGTTCCATCGACTCCCTAAGCGGTGGCCAGCAGCAGCGGATCGCAATCGCGCGCGCGATCGTCAACGAGCCGAAAGTGCTCCTGTTAGAGGAACCACTCGGTGCACTGGACTTAAAACTGCGTCAGGATATGCAGTACGAGCTGATCCGCCTGAAAAACGAACTTGGAATCACTTTCGTTTACGTCACACATGACCAGGAAGAAGCACTTACCATGTCCGATACGATCGTCGTTATGAATCAGGGATACATCCAGCAGATCGGTACACCGGAAATGATCTACAATGAACCTACGAACGCTTTCGTCGCAGACTTTATCGGTGACAGCAATATCATCGATGGAACTATGATTCAGGACAAAGTCGTGGAAATCCTCGGTGTAAAGATTCCTTGTGTCGATGAAGGTTTTGGAAATAACACTCCGGTGGACGTTGTGATCCGCCCGGAGGATATTGAGATCGTAGAACCGGAAAAAGGATTTATGGAAGGTGATATCACCTCTGTGATCTTCAAGGGTGTCCACTATGAAATCGAGATTGTGGCAAACGGCTTTGAATGGCTTGTCCACACCACCCTGCTCCACAATGTGGGGGAGCATGTCGGAATCAATGTCATTCCATTCAACATCCAGATCATGAACAAACCGGAATCCGAAGATGAGGAGGCAGTGGAGATCGATGCGTAAATCAGGAAGACAGTTATTCGCCGGTCCATACCTGATATGGATCATCGGTTTTATCCTCCTTCCGCTGGCAATGATCATTTATTATGCGTTCACTACCTCCGGAGGAACTTTTACTTTTGAAAATGTGGCTGCCATCGCAGATCCCGTGCATGTCAGATCCATCCTTTTATCCTTAAAGCTTGGTATAATCTGCACGATAGTCTGTCTGTTGTTAGCTTACCCGCTCGCTATGATTTTAAATGGCTTAAAAATCAAGCAGCAGAACTTTGTCGTATTCATTTTTATTCTGCCAATGTGGATGAACTTCATGCTCAGGATCTTAGCATGGCGTCTGCTGTTATCCAACAACGGAATTGTCAATGCAATCTTCCAGTTTTTTGGATTTGGCACCGTAAAAATGCTCAATACACAGACTGCCGTTGTATTTGGTATGGTCTACGATTTTCTTCCGTTTATGATACTGCCAATTTACAACTCCATGGCAAGAATCAAAAATGATGTCATTGAGGCAGCAAAAGACCTTGGTGCAAGTGACGCCATCATTTTATTCAAGATCATCATTCCGCTGACCTTATCCGGCATTATCAGCGGCATTATCATGGTCTTTGTTCCTGCACTGACCTCCTTTGTCATCTCCGACCTGCTAGGCGGTGGAAAGGTGCTTCTGATCGGTAACGTGATCGAGCAGGAATTTATGCAGGGAACCAACTGGAACTTGGGCTCCGGTCTTTCCGTTGTGTTAATGATTTTTGTCATCGCAAGCATGGCTCTCATGAATATTTTCGATAAAGACGGCGGAGGTACTGCGGTATGGTAAAAAAAGCTGCGTCAAGAATTTATCTTGCACTTATATTTTTATTTTTATATCTTCCAATTTTAGTGTTGATTGTCTTATCCTTCAACAATTCCAAATCTCGTGTTGTGTGGGGTGGATTTACCTTAAAATGGTACGCAGAATGTTTTAAAAATGAGACGATCACAAATGCTTTTGCGACAACGATCCAGATCACACTTGCCGCTGCTATTATCTCCACACTGCTTGGAACACTGGCAGCAATCGGTATCAGTGCCATGAAGAAAAAGAATAAAGCGATCATGTTAGGTGCTACTAACATTCCGCTTTTAAATGCAGATATTGTAACCGGTATCGCAATGATGCTTTTATTTGTAAAATTTATGAACCTTGGCTTTGTCACGGTCCTGATCGCACATATCACCTTCGACATTCCCTATGTCATCTTAAATGTGCTTCCGAAATTAAATCAGGCAAACCGATACACTTACGAGGCTGCCTTAGACCTCGGTGCGACACCGCTCTATGCCTTTTTCAGGATCACATGGCCTGAGATCAAATCCGGTGTGTTCTCCGGATTTTTAATGGCAGTCACCATGTCGCTGGACGATTTTTCGATCACCTTCTTTACAAAAGGTGCGGGCGTCAACACACTCTCTACCATGCTCTACACAGAGCTCCGGAAGGGGATCCGCCCGGAATTATATGCTTTATCGACCATTTTATTTTTGATTGCCTTCCTGCTCCTTCTCGTGATGAACCACCGTTCTTCCTCCGAGGGAAAAGGTGCAAAACAGGCAATCTAGGAGGCAGCTATGAAAAAACGACTTGCAATGCTCTTTGCACTGTGCCTCATGACAGGTGTTCTCTCCTCCTGTGGAAAAGACACCAGTTCCACTGAGACAACAAAGAAAGATGACAATACGCTTGTAATTTTAAATTACGGAAAATACATTGATGAATCTGTTCTTGATCAATTTGAAAAAGAGACCGGCATTAAGGTCAAATTAGAGGAATACGAAAGTCCTGAGGAAATGTATACCAAGTTTTCTGCAGGCTCCATCAATTATGATCTCGTCTGTACCTCAGATTACATGGTGGAGCGTCTGATCAACGAAGATCAGGTGTTAGAGATCAACTTTGATGATTTCGAATATTATAAAAATCTTGATTCATCCATTATTGAAGCATCACAGATTTTTGACCCGGAAAATAAATATTCCATGCCTTATTTTTACGGTACGCTCGGTATCCTCTACAACACGACGATGGTATCCGACGAGGAAGTATCCACCTGGAACGTTCTCTGGGATGAAGCATACAAAGACTCGATCATCATGCAGAACTCTGTCCGCGACAGCTTTACCCCGGCATTAAGACTATTAGGCTATGATATCAATACGACCGATGAATATCAGTTAAATGATGCCCTTGATCTTCTGATCCGGCAGAAACCGCTCGTCTATGCCTATTATGTCGATGAGACCGGAGATGAAATGGCAATGGGAAATGCGGCGATGGCTCTTGTTTATTCCGGGGAAGCTGCTTACGCCATGGAATTAAATGATGACCTCTCCTACAGTGTCCCGGAAGAAGGCTCCAACCTCTGGATTGACTCCTGGTTTATGCCAAAATCCTGCCATAACACCGAATATGCAGAAAAATTTCTGGATTTTCTCTGCCGGGAAGACATTGGCATGCTAAACTTTGGCTATGTTTATTATGCTACGCCAAATCTCGCTGTCAAAGAAAATTTAGATGAGGAAACATTATCCGACACAACGATTTTCCCGACAGATGAGACGCTTGCCAATTGTGAGGTGTATAAACAATATGACATCGACACGACAAAGTTATCGAATTATCTCTGGAAAAAATTAAAGTCCGAATAATAAAATTTTTCGAAACTTTTTTCTTTTCCTATTGTTTTTCCATTTTATCCATGATAAAGTAAATCCACGCAGTTCCCGATGCGTGGATTTTTTTATAACAGATGTTTGAATTTCCAGTCTGTTATCTGCATATCGTTTTATCATCCGACTGATACGGAATGTAATTGTTTTCCCAGGGCATCTGCCATTGGGAGGATTTTTATGACATATCAGGAATTCAAAGAAAATGTAACAACAGTCATTCAGAACCGGCTTGGTTCTAATGTGAAAGTAACCATTCAGGAGATCATCAAAAATAATGACACTCATTATGATGGTCTCACAATCTTATCCAATCAGTTGAATATATCCCCAACTATTTATCTGAACTTTTATTTTAAACAATATTTAAAGGGCAGATCCTTAGAAGAGATCTGCCATGATATTTTATCTGTTTATGAGGAGAACAAGCCGTCCGGAAATATCGATATCTCCTTTTTTACAAACTATGAGCAGGTAAAAAAACGTATTGTGTTTAAACTTATCAATTATGAACAGAATAAAAATTTGCTGCAAAAAATCCCTCACATAAAAATATTAGATCTCGCCATCATCTTCAATTGTCTTGTAGATGCTGACGAGACCGGAAATGCAACAATATTAATTTATAACCAGCATCTATCTCTCTGGAATATCACCAAGGACGACCTCTATCATCTCGCCATGAAAAACACTCCTGCTCTCCTCACTTATGAACTGCGGGACATGTCAGATGTTCTGATCGAGTTAATGGCCGGTGTTCCCTGCAATTCCATGAAGGAAGAATTTGAATACATGGTTCCAATGTATGTGCTCTCCAACAAAAGCAAACTGAATGGCTCCGGCTGTATTTTTTACCACAACCTGTTGCATAATCTCTGTGAAAAACTAGAATGCGATCTCTATATTCTTCCAAGCAGTATTCACGAAGTAATCCTGATTCCTGCATACGACCATGATTCTTATGATGAACTCACCTCTATGGTAAAAGAAGTCAATTCTACACAGTTATCCAAAGAAGAGATTTTATCCGATCATGTCTACTTTTATTCCCGTGAGACTGGTCAGATTTCTATGTGATCACTTCTATGTAACTTTATTCAAAATCGGTAAGTTTTTCGTATAATGCTTCATATTTACCGGCAGAACGATTCCAGGAAAAATCCTGTTTCATTCCCCTCTGGATCAATCCATTCCAGTCTTTCTTCCTGTCATGGAAAACAGAGATGGCATAGCGGATTGTTCCAAGCATCTCATGGGCATTGTAATTTGCAAAAGAAAAACCGGTTCCCGTATGTTCATATTCGTTATACGCTTCCACGGTGTCTTTCAGACCGCCAGTTTCCCTTACGATTGGCACGGTTCCATACCTCAAGCTCATCAACTGTGATAATCCACATGGTTCAAATAAGGATGGCATCAGAAAGGCATCGCAGGATGCGTAGATACGATGTGCCCGCTCCTCGGAATAACCGATCGTAGCCTGAATTTTATCAGGATATTTCTGTACAAAATAACGGAACATATCCTGATACTGATCCTCACCCGTTCCTAACACAGCAAGCTGCACATCCTCGGTTGCCAACAATTCATCCATGATATAAGCTACCAGATCAAATCCTTTCTGGCTTGTCATTCTCGATACAATACCGATCAGCATGGTATTCTCTTTCACCGGAAGCCCGAGTTCTTTCTGCAGTCTGGCTTTATTCAGCTTCTTGCCTTCCTGAAAATTATGCTCATTGAAATGATTATAAATATATCCATCTTTCTGTGGATCATATTCTTCGTAATCCAATCCATTTAAGATACCATACAGATCATTTTTTCTGGCACGCAGCAGTCCGTCTAAGCCCTCTCCTCCCTGCTCTGTTGTGATCTCACGTGCATAAGTCTCACTGACAGTCGTCACTGCATCCGCATAGACAATGCCACCCTTTAAATAATTGGCCTCTCCGTAAGATTCCAGTTTGTCCGCCGTAAAAATCTGTTCCGGCAGACCTGTGATATCCATAACTGCCGGAAGACTCCAGCGTCCCTGAAACTTCAGATTATGGATGGAAAATACCGTCCTGATTCCCCTGTAATAATTCTCATCTCCATAAAGAGTTTTCAAAAATACCGGGATCAGACCTGTCTGCCAGTCATGACAGTGGATAATATCCGGACAGAAATCAAGAAATGGCAGTGCCTCTAAGACTGCTTTTGAAAAGTATGCAAACTTCTCAATATCCTGATACAGTTCATTGTACGGCTTATCTCCGGCAAAATAAAATTCATTATCGACAAAATAATAGGTGATACCATCCTGTTTTGCTTCAAAAATGCCGGCATATTGTTTCCGCCAGCTTAGATTCACGTAAAAATGACATTTAAAATGAAGCTGTCCCTTAAAACGTTCGTCCATGCACAGATACTTCGGTAATATGATGCGCACATCATACTTTTTCCTGTCAAAATACTTTGGCAGGGAACCCGTTACATCTGCAAGACCTCCTGTTTTGATAAAAGGAACAGCTTCTGAAGCAGCAAATAATATTTTTTTCATGTTATAAACCCTCCAAACCCCGAAATACTTCGAAATCTTAAGAATATTATAACTCTTTTTTTTCGCTCTGAAAAGCATTAATACATTTTGTATTCCAGCCGGATACGGTCTGTGATCAACGCGATAAATTCAGAGTTTGTCGGCTTTCCTTTGCCATTGTGAATGGTATAGCCAAACATCTCATCAATCGTATCCATCTTACCTCTGCTCCATGCCACCTCAATTGCATGACGGATGGCACGCTCCACGCGGCTTGAGGTTGTCTGGTATTTTTTTGCAATGGTCGGATATAAAATTTTTGTGATGGAATTTAACATATCCATATCATTGACCGACATGACAATGGCATCACGCAAATACTGATACCCCTTGATATGTGCCGGAACACCGATCTCATGAATGATCTCAGTCACATCTGCCTCAAGATTCTTCTCGCTGACATCCTCTGCCTTCTCGTAGGCATTCACCTTGCGCGGCTCCGTGCTCTTTCCTGTTTTTGCTGTCTTTGCCTTCTTGATCCGGTTGATCACCATGTCATTGTCAAACGGCTTCATAATATAGTAATCTGCACCTAATTCAAATGCATCTTCCGTAATTTTTTCCTGACCGATTGCACTGATCATAATAAACGTCGGATGTTTTTTGATTGTCTTATCATGATTCACACGGTCTAATACTCCAAGTCCATCTAATTTTGGCATTACAATATCAAGCAAGACAACATCCGGTTCCTTTGTCTTGATCACATTGTAAGCCTCTTCCCCATCTTTAGCAGTTCCAACGACATTAAGTTCTTCATCACTCTCGATGATAGCCCCCAATAACCGCAACATTCTCTCATTATCATCTGCGATTGCTACATTCAGTTTCTCCATGCTGGTCCTCCTGCTGACTTATTTCAAACATATGTAAAAGCCACGTCTTCCCTTTTCCTGGCAAATCTTTACATGTGTTATCAGCATACTCATTTTCCTCTCGTAAATTTTGTCGAACTTCGTCGGCAAGTGTACCAAAGGACTTTATTTTACAATTTCTTTTTTCATTCTACCATATTCTCAATAAAAATCCCATAGCCCATGGACGAATCTGAGACAAAGACATGTGTCACGGCGCCGATTATTTTTCCATCCTGAAGGATGGGACTGCCACTCATTCCCTGCACAATACCGCCTGTCATGTCTAAAAGCTGCTCATCCGTCACCCGGAATAGAATTCCTTTATTCGCCTCTCTTCCACTGTAATCAAGACTCTCTATCTCAATCGCATACTCTTTCTTCTCTCCGGTAAAACCACAGATGATCGTCGCCGGTCCCTGTTTAATATCCTGCTTGTAACAGATGTTATAGTAATCTCCACGCGGCAGTGCTGCAATATTTCCATCCAGTTTTCCATAAATACCAATGTCTGTATTTTCCTCGATTGTTCCAAGGCAGTCAGCACTCTGGTAACGGATCATTCCCGATAATTCGCCCGGATTCCCTTTTTGTCCTTTTTTCACTCCGATGATCTGTGCATTGTATACATAGCCTTCACTCATCTGGATGCGCTCGCCGACATCTCCATCGCTGACGGCATGCCCTAAAGCACCATAGGTTCCATCTTCTTTGTAATACGTCAAAGTTCCTATTCCGGCAAGATCATCACGCACCCATGCTCCTAGCATATACGTTCCATTTTTATTTTGTACGGGTGTCACACCAACCTCAAACTCTTCTCCCTTGCGGTTAATTTTAAGAATTTCTTTTTCTGCACCGTTCTGCTGTACCAGACGCTGCAGATCCTCCTTCTCTGCAACCTTCTCCCCATTCACACTTAATACATAATCTCCGGCTTTCAAAATGTTCTCCGCAGGTGCAGCTTCACTTCCATCCGGCCGTTCCACTTCACTGGTACCGATCACGAGGACACCGCTTGTCTTCACATAGATGCCGATCGGCATCCCGCCTGCATAGACCGCATCTCCGTCCACAAGTACAACTTCTATATCTTTCACCGGAAAAATACCAAACAGGCGGCAGGTGACAATGTAGGACTGCCTCACATTGGCATTATTTGTGCTTTTTGCTACAGGCGAACTATCCTCCTGTATTTCCATTGTCACAGGTACCTGAAACTGGTAATCGATTGCTTCCCCTGCTTTCACATATATCTGATCCGGTATTGATTTTTCAAATGTATAGACCGCAAATAAAAATACGATACAATAACCTGCATATGCAATTCCACGAAAAAAACTTTTGTATCTGTCCATTTTTTATCTCCTGCACCCCAATGAATATCGGGCTATTTTCCTTGTCTCCATAACAAAAAGAGTACATATACGCTATGTACCCTTTTATTATGTGTCTCTTTCTTTTTTTCAAACTGTCTTTTTCGTGTCAATTAATGGCATTTTTTCTGATATGCAAGTTCTTTCATCTCTCTTGCACTCTCCCGGACTTTCTCTGTGATCTCCACACCGCCGAGCATTCTTGCCAGTTCGTCAATACTCTCCTCCCCGGAAAGACACTTGATCTTCGATACCGTGGTCTTGTTTTCCACAGATTTTTCGATCAGATAATGTGCGTCTGCCATTGCAGCAATCTGCGGTAAATGCGTAATACAGATAATCTGATGATTTTTTGCAAGCACATTCATTTTTTCCGAAACCATCTGTGCGGTGCGTCCGCTGATTCCACTGTCAATCTCATCGAAAATGAGTGTCTCGATTGCATCCTGATCTGCCAATACCGTTTTGATTGCAAGCATAATTCTCGAAAGTTCACCGCCGGATGCGACTTTACCCAACGGTTTTACAGGTTCTCCAGGATTGGTGGAAATCAAGAACTCCGGATCATCAGTTCCGTTTGCCGTATAGTCTGCGGTCTGTCCAAACTCCATCTCGAATTTCACATCTAAAAAGTTTAAGTCTTTCAATGCCTCTGTCACAGCACCTGTCAGTTTTTTTGCATATTTTTTACGGATTTTCGATACTTTATCACAGTATTTTTTTAACTCCTGCTCCGCATCTGCAAGTTTTTGCTTCAAATTTCCAATATACTGGTCAAAATCCTGCAATTGTTGCAATCGGCTTTGTTTTTTCTCCAATTCAGACAATATATCTGCAATCGTGCTTCCGTACTTTGATTTTAAATGATTCAGCTCATCCAGACGTTTTTCCATCTGGTAAAACGTTTCATCGTCAAACTCCGTCTCATCGATATAATCTGCCAACTCACGATTAAAATCATTTACTAGATTATCAATCTCCAAAAGCTGCTCTTCCAGCCCTTTTACTTTTTCATCATATGCAGACGCCGCATTCAATTCCCGCAATGCCCTTCCGGTAAGTTCAGATACGTTGTCACTCTGATTTCCGGTATACTGATAGGCGGCATTCACTGCCTCCATGATCTTCTTTCCGTTGGAGAATTTCCGGTAGTCAGCCTCCAGCACCTCATCCTCGCCCTCTTTTAGGTCTGCCTCCTCGATCTCTTTGATCTCGTATTCCAGAAACGAAATCTCCCGGAGCCGTTCTTCCTCGTCCACATCTGCCTCCTTCAATTCTTCCAGCAGAGCACGGTAATTTTTGTAGGCTTCCCTTAACTTTTCCTTTGGAGCAAAAATTTCTTCTTTTGCATAATCATCTAAGATTTCAAGATATTTCTTTTTCGACAAAAGCGACTGATGTTCATGCTGTCCATGAATGTCGATCAAAATTGAGGCGATCTCACGCATTTTGGATGCCGGAACACTCTCTGCATTCACTTTTGCAACACCTCTGCCGTTGACGATCTTCCTGCTTAAGATGACTTCGTCATTCTCCGGGAACACGTCCAGCTCTCGTAAGAGTTCTTTCTGTTTTTCATCCGTCACAGAAAAAATAAGCTCCACCAACGCATAATCCGCATTTTCACGAAGCATCTCCTTCTGTACTTTTTCCCCTAACGCCAGATTGATAGAACCAATGATAATTGATTTTCCCGCACCGGTCTCACCGGATAAAATGTTTAACCCATTCCTGAAATCAACCTCTGTCTCGTCAATCAACGCCAGATTTTTCACATGTAGATTCTGTAACATATAGTCTCCTTCTACTCTCCCCAAAAGTATATGTTCTAATCTTCTACAAGCTTACGCAGACGACTCATCACTGCAATCGTGTCATCTACGCTTCGCACTGCACACATTATGGTATCATCACCGGCAATACAGCCGACGATCTCATGCAGATGCATGGCATCTATCGCTGCCGCAACTGCCATTGCCATTCCGGAAACCGTTTTGATCACCAGAATATTCTGCGCCATATCCATAGACACAAAAGCATCCCGAAAAACACGGGTATATTTTTCGGAAAGGTCTTCATTCGCCTCTGTCAGGGCAGCGTACTTCTGTCGACCATTACTCATAGCAACTTTCGTAAGTTTTAATTCCCGGATATCTCTGGAAACCGTTGCCTGTGTCACCTGATATCCTTCTTTCTGGAGATAATCGGATAACTCTTCCTGTGTCTCAATATCATGTTTTTTTATCAGTTCCAACATTTTTGTCTGACGTTTTGTCTTCATTTCCGGTCTGACCTCCTAAGCTTTGTGTTTATGTATAAGCTTTCATTTTTTTGCGCAGTATTTCCAGAAAGCTCATATTGTTGAGTTTACAGATTCTTGTTGTGGAATCTGCTTTCCGGATCAGAAACTTATCTCCAACCTCTAATCCCACAGCATTGTCCCCATCAAAGCTGACTTCCACTGTCTCGTCCTTCTGGGAACGTCTTTCGCCAATTTCGATCATCACTTCGTCTTCAGCACCGATCACAATACTTCTGGAATTCAAATTATGCGCATTGATTGGAGTGATAATGATCATGCTTGCCTTCGGATCGACGATCGGTCCGCCTGCGGACATATTATAGCCGGTAGACCCTGTCGGCGTGGAGATGATGATTCCATCTGCACGAAATGTATTCAGATATTCCCCATTGACAAAAACGATCAGATTTACCACTGACAGCGCCCCTGTCCGGTGGATGACGATATCATTGAGTGCCACTTTGCGCTCTGTCTTCTCACTCTGCTTGATTCCATAACCGCAAAGCATCATGCGTTTCTCAACGGTATAATGTTCTTCCATCAGTTCATCCACTGCTGTAAAAACATTTGACTCCTCCAGTTCGCAAAGATATCCGAGTGTTCCAAGATTGACTCCGATGAGCGCCATATTTTGTTCCACCAGTTTGGAAGCAGCCCTGATCAACGTACCATCTCCTCCTAACACAAGCACACACTCTGTCTCCGGTGCAACCGCATCAGCCTCAGGTGCTGCGTGTTTTGCATCATCTCCGGTACTCGTAAAGCACTGGCAGCTGCCACCCTTTTTTTCGATATACCCTTTGATCTCATTGGTCAGTTTTAAGTTTTTATCTTTGAATGCATTGGTGATAATCAAAAAATGTTTCATATTATTTGTCCAGTTCCCCATGTGCAGCCTCTACCACTGCATGAACATCAACGGATTCCTCTCTGCTGCCTTCGGCTTCTTTTCTGATATAGACAAGATACTCAATATTTCCTTCCGGTCCCTTGATTGGCGAATACTCCAGATTTAAAATGTGAAATCCAATCTCCACCGCAAAATCAATTACTTTGTTGATGACTTCCTCATGAACCGCTTTATCCCTGACAACTCCCTTTTTTCCTACCTTTTCCCTGCCGGCTTCAAACTGCGGTTTAATAAGGCAGACCATCTCGCCATTATCGTTTAACAGCTCCCTTGCAGGTCCTAATACTTTGGTCAGAGAGATAAAGGAAACATCCACTGACGCAAAATCAAGGCGGTCTGCAATATCTTCCGGTTTCACATAACGGATGTTTGTCTTTTCCATACAGACAACCCGTTCATCCTGCCGCAATTTCCACGCAAACTGACCATATCCCACGTCCACAGCATAAACTTTGACCGCGCCGTTCTGGAGCATACAGTCCGTAAAACCACCTGTGGAGGCTCCGATGTCCATACAGACTTTTCCCTCTAATGTGATACCAAAATGTGTCATGGCTTTTTCCAGTTTCAAACCGCCACGGCTTACATACTTTAAGGTGTTACCTTTTACCTCAATATTGGCATTCACGTCAAACGTAGAACCAGCCTTGTCCTCACGGTTATTGTCGACAAATACATTTCCCTCCATGATCATCGCTTTCGCTTTCTCTCTGGATGGCGCAAGTCCTTTATTTACAAGTAAAATATCTAATCTTTCTTTCATTCTCTCCGCTCTCTCTGCTCATTCTATTCATTATCTTAGAATCTTTTATTCTGTCACGTTCTGATACGCTTCTATCGTGCGCGCTATGATCGTATCCGCATCCAGACCGACTTCTTTTCGCAAAAGTTCCACATTTCCATGTTCCACGTATTCATCCGGAATTGCAATATTTACAATGCGGATATCTTTGCAGTTCTCATTATTATAAAACTCGGTCACATGCTCTCCAAATCCACCGCTGATCACGTTTTCCTCCATTGTGACGATCACTTTATGGTGTTCTGTAATGTACCTCAATGCGTCTTCATCCAACGGTTTTGCAAAACGCGCATTGATAATGCTGCACGGATATCCTTCTGCTTTCAATGCATCCCGGACTGCAACCGCAGTTTTCACCATTGAGCCCAATGCAAATAATGCGATCCCGGATTCCCGGTAAATCCATTCACACTTTCCAATGCTGATCGGTGCGCGGTACTCTTTCAGTCCATCATATGCCTCACCTCTCGGGTAGCGTACTGCAACCGGTGTACCAAAATTCACTGCATATTTGATCATATCGGACAGTTCCCACTTATTCTTCGGTGCCATGATCGTCATATTCGGAATGGATGACAGATAGGAGATATCAAAAATTCCCTGATGTGTCTCCCCATCGCTTCCAACTAATCCGGCTCTGTCAATGGCAAATACCACCGGCAGATTCTGGATACAGACATCATGTAAAATCTGGTCGTATGCTCTCTGTAAAAAAGAAGAATACACCGCAAAAATCGGTTTCAGCCCAGCCGCTGCCAGCCCTGCCGCAAACGTCACTGCATGCTGTTCCGCAATCCCAACATCGAAAAACCGCTCCGGGAACATGTTATGAAAACGTTTTAATCCTGTTCCATCTGTCATTGCTGCCGTCACTGCCACCACTTTTTCATCCCGGTCGCCAAGCTTTCGCATGACAGTTGAAAAAATATCGGTATAATTTGCCTTCACTCTTGGATTCTTCGGAAGCCCTGTTTCAATATCAAACGGTTCTGTTCCGTGGAATCTTGCAGGATGTCTCTCTGCCGGTGCATACCCCGCACCTTTGTGTGTCATGACATGGATCAATACCGGTCCATCGATATGCGAAGCCTCTCTTAAAAGCTTCACAATTCCATGAAGATCGCCACCGTCCACCGGTCCTAAATACACGATTCCCATTTCCTCAAAAAACATTCCCGGAATCAGAAGCTGTTTGATCCCACTTTTTGTCTTACGTATTTTAGAGACCATTTTTTCTCCGTAAGGCATTTTATTCAGGGAATTTAACACATTTAATTTCAGATCCAGATAGGCGTCTGCTGTCCGGAAACCGGCAAGATACGAGGACAGACCGCCTACATTCTCTGAGATTGACATATTATTATCATTTAAAATAATAATAAAATTGGATTTGAGCCTTGCCGCATTATTGAGTGCCTCAAACGCCATTCCTCCGGTCAACGCACCATCTCCGATCACAGAGACCACCTTATAGTCCTCCCCTGTGATCTCTCTCGCCAGCGCATACCCAAGTCCTGCGGAAATCGATGTGGAGCTGTGACCGGTGTCAAAGCAGTCACATTCGCTTTCTTTCCGTTTTGGGAAACCGCTCATTCCGCCGTACTTACGCAGCCCGTCAAAACCTTCCCGTCTTCCGGTCAGAAGCTTGTGCGTGTAAGACTGATGTCCCACATCCCATATAATCTTATCTTTTGGAAGATCCAGTGCAAGATGCAGTGCCATGGTCAGTTCGACTACCCCCAGATTCGATGCCAGATGACCGCCTGTCACTGAAATCTTTTCTATTAAAAATTCCCGGATCTCAGAGGCAAGAATTTTCAGTTCTTCGTCTGTGAGGGATTTTATATCATTCGGTTGATTTATCTTTTCTAATACCATATCTGGTACCTCGATTTCTTACTTTCTTACGGAAACTCCAAAGTGAATCTCCGTTCTTTCTCCGCAGAGTTCTTATTTTTCTCTGGAAATTAAGTAAAGCAGCAGTTCATTCAAAAACTCATTCTTCACCACCAGCGAATCCATTCTTGCCACTGCGCTGTTTGTATACAATGCAACATCTTCCTTTGCCTTCTCAAGCCCTTCGAAGGACACATAGGTTGCCTTGTGGTTCTTCTCATCGCTGCCAATTGGTTTTCCTAACACTTCCAACGTACTTGTGACATCTAAAATATCATCCTGAATCTGGAACGCCAGCCCGACTTCTGTGGCTGCTTTCTCGATCGTGTTCTGTTCGTTTTTCGTTGCCCCTGCCAAAACAGCGCCGATGAGCATAGAGCTTTCGATGAGCGCTCCGGTTTTCAAACGGTAAATAAAATCAAGCTTTTCTTTTGTGATGTCGCCGGAATCCTCCGACTGCACATCCACAACCTGTCCTCCGACCATACCATAAATGCCCGCCTTTGTGGCAAGAATCTGCATGGCTTTTCCGATATTCCGGTTATCCGGTTCCATATCAAACGCCTTTGCAGCCGTTTCAAATGCATAATTCAACAGTGCATCGCCCGCAAGAATCCCCATCGCCTCGCCATAGACCGCGTGTGTTGTCTTTTTCCCTCTGCGGTACTCGTCATTGTCCATCGCCGGAAGATCATCGTGCACCAGAGAATAGGTATGAATCATCTCCATTGCCGCCATAAAAGGCTCGATCACTTTTGATTTTCCACCAAACAGACGATAGGTCTCCGACATCAACATCGGGCGAAGTCTTTTTCCGCCGGCAAGAATACTGTAATTCATTGCCTCCATAATGGTCTTCTGGTAGCCCTCTTCCGCCGGAAGATAGCGTTTTATGATCTGTTCTATCTCATCTACTCTTGTCTGAATCTCTGCTCTAATATCCAACTCTGCTGCTCCTTCTTCCATTCCAGTTTGTTACAGGAACTGTTTCATCACTCGAAATCTGCCAGTGATCCGTCGGCCTGCATCACCTGCATTTTCTTCTCAACAGTGTCCAGAAGTAAATTACATGTCTTTAACTTTTCCACGCCTGCCTGATACAGACGAAAAGAATCATCCAGTGTAACTTCAGGACTTTCCAATTGTTTTATGATTGTCTCTATCTGTTCAAATGTCTCTTCCAGAGAAACATTCTGCTTCGTCTGTTCTTCACTCATTGTCAAATACCTCCGTGACATTTGCCTTCAGTGTTCCTTTTAAAAGATGTACCGTAAGTGGATCCCCCACTTTTACGGTGGAAGCATCCGTCACCGCCTTTCCGGTTTCATCCGCAACATAAGAGAACCCCTGACTCAGCTTCTTCAAAGGGGATACCCCTTCCATCTGACCTGTTAAAATTGCAAGTCTGTGCTTTTTTTCCGTAAGCACCTGCTCCATCTGCCGGTGTAATTTTTCCTCAAGGTCTACCGCATATCTGCGATGTTCATGCAGTTTGCTCTCCGGGCTTAAGTACTGTAACTTCGTCTGATACTGGTTTACTTTCAACTTTGCCATATCTAACTTCTGCTGCAAAGCCCGGTTCATCCTTGCAGTTTTTGCTGAAATCTCTGCCACTGCCGCCTGATGATCAAAAACCGCAAGTTCTGCAGCTGCAGACGGTGTCGGTGCCCTTAAATCTGCCACGAAATCTGCGATCGTTGTGTCCGTCTGATGTCCGACAGCGGAGATAACCGGCGTCTCGCATTCAAAGATTGCCCTTGCAACCTCCTCCTCGTTAAACGCCCACAGATCCTCGATGGAACCTCCACCTCGTCCGACAATGATCACATCCACGCCAAGTGCATCTAATGCACGGATACCGTTTACAATACTGCTTACCGCACCTTCCCCCTGCACAAGCGCCGGATATAAAATAAGCTGCACATAAGGATTCCTTCTTGCGGAAATATTGCGAATATCCTGTACAGCAGCACCAGTCGGAGCTGTGACAATCCCAAGCCTCCTGATATATGTTGGGATTCTCTTCTTGTACTCCGGGGCAAACATGCCCATCTCTTCTAATTCTTTTTTTAACGCTTCAAATTTTAAATATAAATTACCAGCTCCATCCAGTTCAATCTCCCTGGCATAGAGCTGATACTTTCCATCCCGTTCATAGACTTCCACAGAGCCTGTCACGATGACTTTGTCACCCTCCTTCATCTGAAAAGAGAGCCCCCGGCGGTTTCCTGCAAACATGATCGCATTGATCGTCCCAGCCGGATCCTTCAAAGTGAAATAAATATGCCCTGAGGAATGATACTTGCAGTTAGACACTTCGCCCTTGACACTGATGCGCTGCATCATAAAATCCTGGGCAAACATATTTTTGATGTATGTATTTACCTGTCCAACTGAATAAACATTCTTCATCATGCTAATTTTGCCAATACTCCATTTACAAATGCCGGTGATTCATCCGTTCCATACTGTTTTGCAAGTTCAACTGCCTCGTTGATTGCAACTTTTACCGGGATATCATCCTCGTACTTCATCTCATATACTGCAAGACGAATCAGCGTCAGATCTACTTTTCCCATTCTTTTGGTCTTCCATCCCTCGGAAACCTCATTGATCGCTGCATCGATCTCATCGATCTTCTCTACAATGTTGTGGAACTTGCTGGAGATGTACTCTTTGTCCTTCTCGCTGCACTCCTCCACTTCCTCAAACATATTCATCTGCTCCGGCATATCTTCCACATTGTGGAACTCCACGCGGAAAAGCATCTTAAAAACCTGTTCTCTTAATCCTCTTCTGGTCATTGATTGATCCTTTCTGTCTCGATAATCTCCATTCCTTTACAAGGTAAAAAAAGGATGTCGCTCGGACACCCTTTATTCTACTACATCGTCCATAACTTGCGTTACGTTCTGCAAAGGATTATTTATTATTACCCATATCTACGGTTGCAATACGAACATTCACGATAGATACTTCCAATCCTGTCATATTCTCAATTGCTGATTTTACGCGTTCCTGAACTTTCGCAGATACTTCCGGGATGGAGTATCCGTAAGCAATATTCAGCGCCACATCCACATTCACAATACCGCTCAATACTTCCACACGAACACCCTTGGAAAGATTCTTCATTCCAAGCTTGCTGACAAGTTCATTGGTAATGTTACCAGCCATGGAACTGACACCTTCGACTTCTGTTGCAGCCAGTCCCGCAATAATTGCAACTACTTCATCTGCTATCTTCACTTCTCCCAAATGTCCATCCTTTATTTTAAATGTTTTTCTATCCTCAGCCATCGCTTAATGCCTCCTAAGTGATATTATGTAACTATTATAACAGACTATTCCATTTTTGAAAACAAAAAATGTATTAATTTTCTTTCCGTTCCATAAAGTCACACATACCGTCACCCGGTTCGGATCTGAAATCATAGGCAATATGCTCTCCCTCAAAGGAAACAGAAAAGCTTCCCTCCATATCCATAAAGGAATGAATGTGCGCAATTTCTGATAAAACATCTGCGAACTCATCTAAAAATGCCTCTGCTGCATCCGCATTTGCACAGTCTGCCTCCTCGATCGCCTCATCCACATATAATCTTAACTCGAATTCATCTAAATCGCTCTCGTTGTCGATCTGTGCGCATTTTATGTATGGGTTTGCATGATTATGCAGCACGTTTTCCAGATAGGATGCAGAAGAAAGGATCCTTGACTGCGAAACATCCTCAGCTTCCAAGTATAATCCATATTTGATTTTTAATGCGTTATCTGCCATTTGGGGTGTCCTCACTTTTCCTTGGTGTATTTCTGTTATTAGATAATCGGAAACCTCCTCTTCGTATCTTTATTAATTGTTCAAAATTAACAAGATCATCGAAAACATGTTTTCTTATGCTCTTGTCAATTTTTCACAATTCATTTTAGTTATATATGAGTTTTCCAATTATCTATTCTAACTTATTTTGCAGGGAAAAGTAAATACATTATGACAATAAATTTTTCAATGGTTCTCCACACAAATCCATGTTATAATTTATACTATGAAATATAGCAAAAAAGAGGACTTTATCATGAATCCTGTAGAATTTCATCCATTTGAAATGCAGTTTGAAGTGCCGGGTACTGACGGTCAGACTGTGTATACAAGAAGATTTCAGGCACCGCGGCGCCTGATCATCTTAGGCTGCGGCTATGTGGCGCAATCGCTCTGCCGCTTTGCCTCCCAGTTGGAATTTGACATCTATGCGGCGGACGACAGACCCTCCTTTGCCAATCCTTATACGATGACAAACGCAAAAAAAGTGATCTGCGACAGTTTTCCTGCCGCAATTGAACAAATACATCCTGATGAGCAGGATTTCGTTGCCATTGTCACACGTGGGCACAAACATGATGCAGATTGTATCCGCACCCTTTATGCCAGTGGCATCACACCTGCTTATATGGGGCTTATCGGTTCGAAAAGACGTGTTGCCGGGCTTTTTGAAAACCTCTGCACGGAGGGGATTGACCGCTCTTTTCTCGATCAGATCCACACGCCGATCGGTTTAGACATCGGTGCCGTCACAACGGATGAGATTGCCATTTCCATTTTATCCGAACTGATTCTCTGCCGCAGCAGGCTTTCCCCCGGAAAGAAGAACGGGATCCTTGAACAGACTAACCTTGATCCCGTTTTCTTAAACGCACTCCAGACAGAGGGGCCAAAAGCGATCGCCGTTGTTGTGGATCGCAAGGGCTCTACCCCAGTCAAAACCGGTGCGATCATGTGCGTCAATACACTTGGGCAGTCTTTTGGCACGATCGGGGGCGGCTGTGGCGAGCATGAAGTACTGCGAAAGGCCTTAGAAGTTCTCTCTGACAAAAAAGATACGTTCCTCTCCGTCGATATGACCAATGATTTTGCCGGGGAAGAAGGCATGGTATGCGGAGGAACGATGGATGTGATCATTCAATATGTACCGGGGAAAGTGGAGATTTAGCCCTTCACTTTTCCTATTTACTAACAAGTTTTTCCCACGGTTCATATCCTTTCATATAAGAAAATTCTGTCTCATCGCGGAATCCTTCTAACAGTTTTTCGCGCAATTCGTCTGCATTCCAACGGGCATTTTTCTTAAATTGCAGATGCCGGTATAATTTTGAACCCGAAAAATCTCCAATACTCTCCACATTTTCAAGCAATTGCCTGACCACCTGAAAAGTACCTTCTACATTTTTCTCTGCATATACAACATCAAGCATAGTGGAACACTCACTATATTTTCCCATCTCAAATGTATGGGCGAGTGCTCCCATTTTCTCTGCGAGCACTCTTCCATAGTCAAAATCTTTTTCTTTCAATGCCATACTAAGCAGAAATGAAAATGTAACACCAAGCGTCTGGCTCTGCGAGAGAAGAACTTCTTCTATTGTTTTATATGCTTCTTCGGTTTTTCCCTGCTCTTTGTACAGACGTGCCCTGAATATCTTTTTCATAGGATCATGCTCCGAAAAATAGTTTAAATATTTTTCTGCTGCCACATATTCTTTTTTCCTTAAATAAAAGCCAAACAGAAAATCGGCTGCATGGTACTGTATCTCTTCGTTTTCGTCCTGTAACACCATCTCATACCACGCATTGATCTGTTCGTCATATTGTTCCGGATTCCCGCACGCTCCTGTTATTCTTCCTGCGTCAAGCATTACTGCGATCTGCCAGATCAGCATATTGCAGTTCTGATACTTTTTTGTGATCTGCACCGCCCATTCGTAGGTCTTTTCAAATCCTTCTTTCTCTAATTTGTCACCCATCTGCCGGATAAGTGTCTCAATCTCCATGTCCGTCAGTTTTTCCTGAAAAGACAACAGTGTGTCGAGTGAAATATGCAACAGCCGGGCAATCGGTGCCAACAGTTCGATATCGGGATTCGTGTTTCCATTTTCCCACTTATTCACAGCCGGGGTAGTCACCCCTAACCTTTTTGCCATCTCTTCCTGTGTAAGCCCACATTCTTTTCTGTATTTTCTTATTACACTGCCAATCTGCATTTGTGTCATCTCCTCATATTATAAAAATTCAAAGTTATTTTTCCACAACAATACTCTTGCTTGTTACTGCGTAAAAAGTGTTTGCAGAAGCTTCTGTAAATAAATCATAACAGAAGTTTCGAAGCTGCACAATTGAGGAGTTGTTAAATGTTTTTTCATTTTTTTAACTTTGGCTCAAATTTAAAGATTTTATAAAAAGCAATCTTGTATCTTCTCATTGTGCTGTGTTATAATGAATTAAAGCATATTTTACAAAATCTTCATGACATTTTTGTCATCTATATTCTAAGAACGACAGATTCGTTTTTTTAGAATCTGTGTACTTCATTCGTATCTATGCTTTTTGTTACCTATCAACAATTGAAAAGCAGGAGACGATTTATGGCAAAATGCAGAGCTAATGCAACATTGCAGTACATTAAACGAATATGCACAGTATGTTGCCAGAGTGCGTCACTACGCAACAGACATGCCCTTGAACCAAGCTGTGGAGCGTGCTGTAGACGAGTGTATCCAGAAAGGGATTCTGACGGAATTTCTTACCCGGAATCGAAATGAGGTCATCAGTATGAGTATTTTTGAATATGATAAAGAATTGGAAGAAAAGAAGTTACGGAAAGCAGAATATGAATACGGATTCTCTGAAGGTAAGAAAACTGGATTTCAGAATGCTGCAATGGAAACTGCCAAACGCATGCTGAAATCCAACAAACTTTCTTTGGAAGATATTGCTGATTTTTCCGGTTTATCCATAGACGAAATTAAACAACTGCAAAACACGAAATCATGAAATAATTATCATTTTTCATACAGAATCACAGCTGAGATCACTACTGGAATGAACGATATTTATCAATTTTGCAAGTTCTTCAAATACTTTATCTGCATATAACTCCTTGATCTCATGGCGGCTCATCCGGGTGACCTCTGCATTGTATTCATAGTCATACGCATTCTCTCCCACAAGAATACAGAAAAATACTTTTCCCTGCATGCTGTCTGCATTATTCGGGTCGACATTTCCGGTCGTACCTGTGATTCCGATCGCAATCTCTGTATGAAGGTTTTTCTGAGCAGTTTCAGCCATCGACCTCGCACATTGCTTAGAATAAACACCGTGCTCTTTTATAATTTTTTCGTCAACACCGCATAAGATTTTCGTTTTGTTCAGATAAGTGACATAACCTCCCGGAAAAACTGCCGATGCCCCTTCCGTATCCGTGATCATGGATGCGATCAGACCGGAAGTGCAGCTCTCCATCGTGGAGATTGTGGTATTTGTGTCGATAAGTTTTCTTACAATTTTATCTTTTTCCTGCTGGTTCATTTTGTTTCTTTCCCCCTGAATTTCACTATAAGATGTCTAAAATGGCTTCTCCAACACGCCTTACCCATCTCTCTTATCTCAGCAGCCGTGCGATTTCTTCCTTATAAGGCGGAAGTGTCTTTTTCGTTTCCCCCTCTGCGCAAAGCCATGGTGTCTCTAAGATTTTTGGCACATCAAGGAACCGCTCGTCATGCACCACCTTATATAAAGGATCAAACCCGATCGTTCCCGCTCCAATATTTGCGTGACGGTCTTTGTGCGCACCGAGAAGGTTCAGGCTGTCATTGATATGAAACACTGCAATCTGGTCAAGTCCTAAAATCTCATCGAATTTCTGGAAAACACCGTCATAATCATTAACAAGGTCGTATCCTGCATCGTTTACATGACAGGTATCAAAGCAGACACGCAGACGGTCTTTTTTGTGAACCCCATCATAGATCATTTTCAGTTCCTCAAAAGTGCGTCCAATCTCGCTCCCTTTGCCAGCCATTGTCTCAAGGGCAATGACTACATCATCATCATTAGCATCCAGAACCATGTTCAGGCCTTTTACTGCCTGTGCAATCCCGGCTTCCGTTCCTGCATCCAGCGCAGAACCCGGATGTAACACCAGAATTTTGCTTTGCATCGCTGCGGTACGCTTGATCTCTTTTTCCAAAAATCCCACCGCAAGTTCAAATGTTTCCGGCTTTACAGTGTTGGCAAGATTGATGATATACGGTGCATGCACGATGATCTCTTCAATCCCTGCCTTTTTCGCATACTCCCATCCGGCTTCAATATTCAGTTCTGAAATCTCTTTTCTTCTTGTATTCTGCGGTGCTCCGGTATAAAGCATTAAAATATTGGCACCATAACTTTCCGCCTCCTTCACAGAAGCAAGAAACATTTCCTTTCCAGCCATTCCCACATGGGAACCAAGTTTTATCTGTGACATTTTTGTACTCCTTTTCATCTTTTACTTTACATAGGCGTTTGCGAAACTCTTCATAATCTTCTTTAAATTGTTCAAAATTAACAAAATTTTCGAAAACACGCTTTCGCTACGTGTCGCTGGTAACGGTACTAAGAAGCCAGTCACAACGATTGTTGTACCTGCCTTCAAGTACCGACCGCTCCCCAGTGTTTTCTCAAGCTTTTGTTAATTTTTCACAATTCAATTTAGGTTTCTATGAGTTTCGCAATTGTCTATTTTACTTTACACTGCGGATCAAAAACTTGATCTCCGCAAAATATTCCCGCAGCATATTGTTTGGAAGATAGAATTTCGTCGAATCTGCTGCAATTCCACATACATCAGAGAGCCCCTGTTTTTGGGCAATCTGCAAAGCACGGAACATATGAAAATCATTCGTGATGATCCCGACTTTTGCACCTTCCGGCAAAAATTTCCGGCTGTACCGCAGGTTTTCTTCGGTCGTTTTCGATTGATCTTCCAACAGGATCCGGTCTTTGTCAATTCCATTCTGCATCAGATACTGTGCCATTCCATACGCTTCGGAATAAGGTTCATTTTTTCCCTGACCGCCCGCTACAATACAGACTGTCTCCGGATTCTCATTCAGATATAAAATTGCCTCATCCAGCCGGTATTTCAATACCACACTCGGTTTATCCGCGTGTACCTGTGCACCCAGCACGATCACATAGTCCAGATTATCTTCTCCCTGTGCATGCATCTGGTGAATCACCATTCCCTCAATCACAAGAAACGACAGGAAAAATACACCGCACAATATTCCAAATATCCACCTAACGATCTGCGGTATCCTGTCCCACATTCCCATATGAAACAGTCCTGCCAGCACAAAGAGAATCACTGCAATGCCAATCCATACAATAAAAAATTTTGTTCCACCGGAGCCTGCAATCGCCACAGTCAACCCATAAACCAGACAAAGTAATCCCAAAATCAGACAGATGTTCATATATTTTCTCCTCATCCTTCCACCTTTCCTTCTTTTTTCTCATACAGTAAATAAAACTGTTTTTTATCCATAATGTTGAGTGTCACCGCCAAAACGATGGTTGCAACACCAAAAGCCCCCACTGCAAGCCACGCTCGGTCATATCCACTGTTATCAACGATTTTTCCAATCAGAATATTACCCCAGGCAGAAAATACACCGCTTACCGTATAAATGAACGAATTGACACGTCCCCAGTGCGTGGACGGCATCCGTCTGGTCATATACGGCTGGTTTCCCAGCGTATTAAACACTTCGCCAACTGTAAAAATAATCATCAGCACAAAATAAAGCGGCATGATTCCCTGTACAAACCGATACCCGGATAATCCTAAAATAATCAGGCTTTCTCCAATCAGAATTTTTCGGACATCTATTATTCTTCCTGCAAAAGTAGTTATAATTGGTGTTGCAATGATCACTACCAATGCGTTTGTGCTTGTCAGCATGCCAAAAATAGCAGCTCCTTTTGCTCCGTATAATGTTTCCATGTTGAGTGGCAGAAGATAATTAAACTGTGCATAGACCAGCCCTCCGAAACCTGCCACCAAAGCATAAATCAGGATTGGCCTGCGTTCCCATAAAATCTTAAATACATGCTCATTCTCCCGTTTTTCCTCGTACTCGCTCACTTTTTTCTTCTCTACCCGAAGCTGTTTTACAAATAAAATAATCAAAAGCGTGGAGGAAAATGTTGCAATTCCGGTAATTATAAATGCCAGTCCCAGATAGTTTTCAAATAAAAATCCGGCAATTGTCGGGGAAAGCACAAGTCCTAAATTCATTCCGAGATATTGCAGACTATACGCCTTTTCCCTGCTCTCGCTGTCACTCAGATCTGCAACCAGCGCATCATAGGATGGACCTTCAATTGTCGCAAACACTCCGGCAAGATAAAAAAGTGCAATGCTATATCCAGACAACGGCAGCAGACCGCAGATAATATAAGAAATAACTGTAACCATATCACAGCATACGATAATTTTTTTACGGTTCATCGTATCTGCCAGTTTTCCGCCAAGCAACAGCATTGGAAACTGCAAAATGGACATTGCCATTGTGATGGTGGCAATCGTTGTCGCATTATATCCTAATTTATTTTTCAAAATCAAAGTGAGAAGCGGCCAGATCAGGGAACCCATACTGGTCACAACTCTGCCAAAGAACAGAATGTAAATCTCCTTGCTCAGATTTTTATATTGCTGTATAAATTTCATTTTCCAAACTCCATCCCATTTCTTTTGTAAATCCATTACTTTCCAAATTCCCAGAAAGCAACCGCACTCGCCGCCGCTACGTTTAAAGAATCCACTCCGTGGCTCATTGGGATTTTTACTGTATAGTCACAGTCTGCCATAGTCTCTGCAGCCAGACCGTCTCCCTCAGTTCCTAAAATAATTGCAAGCTTTTCTTCTGCATGTAATTTTTCATCATCAATACGGACAGAATCATTCCGAAGTGCCATAGCAACCGTCTTAAATCCGTACTCATGCAATAAGTCCATCCCACCCTGTGGCCAGGAGACATTTTTATTTTCAATGTAAGTCCACGGCACCTGAAATACTGTTCCCATGCTCACACGGATTGCCCTGCGGTAAAGGGGATCACTGCACGCAGACGTCAACAGCACCGCATCCATGTTTAATGCCGCCGCTGACCGGAAAATCGCTCCTACATTTGTTGGATTTACAACATTTTCCAGCACTGCGATGCGCCTTGCATTTTTACAGATTTCCTCTGCCGAAGGCATTGCAGGACGGTGCATGGCACACAGCATTCCCCTTGCAAGTTTATATCCTGTGATCTGTTCTAACACCTCAAGTTTTGCTGTGTAAACCGGTATGTTTTTGCATTGTGCAATGATATTTTTTCCACAGGTATCGAAATCCTTCTGCTCCATCAAAAGGGAGATGGGCTCACATCCGAACTCTAATGCTCTCTCGATCACCTTTGGGCTTTCAGCAATAAAAATTCCCGGTGCCGGTTCATAATAATGCAGTAACTGCGCCTCATTGAGGCTTGTATACACCTGTAATTCAGGCAAAGTCAAATCTGTAATTTCTATTCTGTTCATTCTGTTATGGATTGCAGTTTTTACATGGATCATATCCATATGCAATCGCTTCCTCTCTCGTTCCTGTAAATTCCGCATAATTTTCCGGTTTGATTTTCTCTACACTGTAACATCCCGGCTTATGGAATTTATGCGTGTTCGTGTTCAGTACATATGTCTGCGTTTCTGCGGACTGCTGTGTTTCCTCCTGCTGCACACTGGTGCTGGTGAACTGTTTTGTTTCTTCCTGCGCACTGGTATCATTTACAATGGTTCCGTCCGCAGAGCTTTCTCCTGTCGCATAATCAATTGACACACCCGGCTGCACATTATATGCAAAAACGCAGAATAAAACGCCTTCTCCGTTGTCTTCAACCGATTTTCCCTCCATCAGCACGCCTGCCGCCAGAAGGTTATCACCCTCAAAAACCGGCGTCACACGATACATAACGTGTTGATCTGTCTCTTTCACATAGTCCGCTACCATATTTTCAAACGGAAGCATTCCTTCTATGTTCAAATATCTGGTTCCTGTAATAAGATTTTTTTCATTTGCATTTTCTCCTGTAAGCTGATAACCGATCAGATGACAGCGGTTATACAAATATTTTCCATCGACAAAATCATATTTCACAGTATGCCAGCCGGTCGGCTTTACCGCACCAATATTTCCACGCTCCTCCGCCGGCATCAGATCCTGTCCCACGCTCGCCACACAGACCGTACATCTTCCAAGCGGATCCAATTCTCCATACGTCTCATAAGAAGCACTGCTCAACTCTTCTTCTGTAAAAAAAGGAACGTTATCATTGACTGCAACATATGCCTTTCCATCATATGCCGGAACGGCTGCAAAATCAAATGTTTCTGCGATTGTCGTTGCATTTTTCTGTGTACTCTGTGCTGATTCTGTCGTTCCACATCCAGAAGCAAACTGCATCGTCAATGCGAGACAAATCACCATCGCCAGTGCTCTCATTTTAATTTTCCAGTTTAAGATTCCGCTTTTCTTCTCCATTACCTTACTCTTACAAAACTCTGTTCGTTCTGCCTTTTCTCCTTCTACTCTCTGCAATAAATTTCTTTTGTAATTTTTTCATGTGAAAAACCGGGAAACTCTTCCGTTTCTGTCAGTTTCCATTCGGCTCCTATCTCAACAGAAACATCTGCTGGATATACTCTGTTCCAGCGATAGATTATAAACTGCTCAATTTGTTCGTCATCTGTATCCAATGTTTCCAATTCCTGAAAAACATATTCTCCTTTTTTCGCTTCCTCTTTTGGATTTTCACTGATTTCTAAATTCGAAACAGCTTGAAACAACTTCCGGCTGTAATCAGTTATCCAAAGTTTCTTTTCTCCAACTGTTTTTCTGATATCTTCCGCTACGATGCGGTCCTGCGACTGCCTTCTGTGATTGAAGGCAAGTCCGTTATTGTCGTCTAAGCATATGATGATGTACATTGCGGTGCTCCTTATATTTGTTTAATACTCAAGTTCTATCATATCGTTTTTTCGTTCTTTTGCCAATAAAATTATATCTTTTTCCACTGCTTGATACGTTCCACTTGACCACTGCTGAATAAAAATAGCACCTGACAGATTTTTATTTCCGTCAGATGCTATATGAACACTACACTTTTATTTCATTACACTGATTTCTTTTCTTTCTTTTAAAACATTTGCTAATTTAAAATAAACTATTATTATAGTTTATCACCTCAATATTATATTCTCCATTTTAACAGAAAAGGAACTGCCTTACGACAATTCCAATTCATTAATTAAAATAAATCACTATGCGTTCCAGTTCTAGTAAGATATAAAATTAATTCGTCTTCTATATACTTATATACTAACAACCAATCTGGTAATATGTGACATTCTCTATATCCTTCCCAGTTTCCGTGCAAATCGTGATCCTTATTTTTCTCTTCTAGCTTTTCTCCATTAGCAAGTTTTTTGATAATCTGATTAATTAACTCAATGTCATAACCTCTGCTTTTGCATAATTTTAAATCTTTTTTAAACTTTGTTGTCGGTTGTACTTCATATTTCATCCAAGAATATCCTCCATCATTTTATCAACGTCATCATACGTTTTTCTCACTTCTGGATGATTAATTAAATACTCCGTTTCTGCCATTGCTTTTAAGGTTTCAATATTAGGTGTTTCATTCATATCTGGCTTAAATGGCAACGCTTGTTCTCTTACCGCCTGTTTTGCAGCCATTGTAAAGAAAGTTGTCATATCAAGACCTAAATTAGACATAAGTTCCTGTAATTGAGCCTTTAAAGTTTCATCAATTCTCATAGTTACATTCGTATTTGCCATATATATCACCTTCCTTTAATTATATTATAGTTCCCATTTTATCCATTGTCAATACAATGTTATAACATCGCACATGCAAATCTATTATTTACATATTTCCATTTTACACAATATCACCCAACAACTCAATTACTTCGTCAAGTTTCTCACTCGCTTCTTCCATATTATCAATTGCATCTTCGTACTGCTTTTCGCATTACTTCTTTAATATCATAACTTACATCAACCAGTCTATCTCCGTTATTGAAATAATACTCCCTTTTCGGAAAAGTGTTCCTACTGTATATAAACTTATTTTTATACGTTTTCCACGATTTTTATTCATTTTTCCATAATGGAGATTTCTTTTTACTTAATGATTATACGCAATTCGTGAAATTGAAATTTTTGAAAGGTCACTTCACTTGGATAGTGAGGTAGCCTTTTAATCACACATTTTCAATAGTATCTATTTTTATGATACTACTTTCAATACTTTCAAAGTGTGCAACTGTATGTTTATCAATATTTTTTGGAATCATTAAGAAAAACTCATATGTTTGCTCAAACTCATCACTGGAATTAACATATCCCAATCTTAATGTAAGCTCACAAGTCATTTGAAGAAAAGTGTCATTAATATAATGTTCTTCAAAGTTGTTTAAGAGTTCATCTTTCTTTGGAGTCTCAACAAAAAAATTTATTTGTCTACTCTGGCTTGGCAAAACAGAATAATGTTTTGTCCATTCAGTGCTGAATGGAACATAAAATGCACTCTTTTCTAATAGAAATGGAGACATTTTCAAATCATTAATACCCAGTATGCTAATAACATTATCAGTTGTGTTTTTTAGGTATATTGATATGTCTATTTCATGATTATTAAATGCTTCAACACTGCTTTTCGTTATATCAATAAATAAGTATGGGGTATTCTTCTTTTCTTCTAATTGTAGTAATCGGTCACTGATTTTATTTGCTTGTTCACTCTGTGCTAATGCAATGACTCCTATGAATATTGAACCAAGAGCACCTAATATTTCACCAAAATATGCCAGTACATCCTGTGCTCCCCATAATGTTATATATCCAACATTAGGCTTATAGCATTCATTGATAATGACTGGAACAATGACAGACAATACTACTGTTGTTATAATTAATACAATAATATGATGTTTCTTCATAACCATTTACCATTCATAACCACAATTATTACAGTGCCATTGCTTTTTTACCTTTTGTGATAATAAACCCCACATGAATACTGAACCAGCCTTTGATGCAGTTGAGATTTTCTTAATGTCCGTGCTTTGACAGGTTGGACATTTAGGAATGTTTACTTTATCTGTAGAAGATGAATTATGCTTTTCTGCCTTAAGTACTAAGCTATCACGATGAGCCTCTTTTAATCCATTTAGGAACTCTGCATCTGATAATTCATGACCAATTTGGCTTTCTATGTTATTCCTGTAATCTTTGTACTTTTCTAATATTTCTGAATCTGACATTGTATGTGGTTCTGGTGTAGATACATCATCTATTTCAATCAGTCCATTGACAAGTGGAGCATTGCAATACACACATTCTTCAAATGAGTCTGAAAAATTTTGCTTACATTTTGGACAATATTTAGACATGTATATTCCTCCCGAATACTCCCTTTTCTACTTATCTGAATCCATCTTTATATAACTGTCTTGCTAAATCATACATTTCAATCTGTTCAGACACTTCTTTCAGCTGACTTTCAGACAAACTATTTATGAAATCCAATTGCTCTTGTTTGGTTTTTCTATTTTCAAATCGACAGTCACACTTATTTGAAATTTTATGCATTCTGCTTGCCAAAAAGCCTTTATCATTTTCTGATATGTTATTTGCTTCATATACTTCAATCATTTTATCAAGCATTTGCATGTCGTATGATGTTATATTCAACTCATCAGGTCTGCTTGATTCACAGTATCCTAAAACAACATATCTAAAATCAACAATTTTATCATCTGTATAACGATACAAAAAGTTATGCCAATTCCAAATTCTTTTAAATACTTCTTCTCTTGTCATAAGTTTAGCCGCCTTTTTACCACATATGTTTGCAATCTTTACATTTATACTGTTTGCCTATCTTTCCACTGGCTAGTCCGACTGCACTAACTGATATTGCTCTATCAACTGTTGTTATTCGTACTGTATTTTTTGAACCGCATATAGGGCAATGTATATTCACATTATTACCCTTTATGCCAAATGTTTCTTTTGTTTCGGGAATAGCGTTTGCAAATCTATCTGACAAGTATTCATCAGCAGACATATTGTTTGCTTTGGCATTATATATATTAACTTTTACAATGCTAATGATACTAAGAATCATTCCCATAACTGCTAATATAACAAATATCACTGCCCCCATTGATCCATCTTCAAATCTTGTTGCTATGAAAAACAGTATTAATGTTAATACTATAGATGCAATAGAATACTTCATCCATTCATCCTTTTTCATTTCATTATGATTCATAATAAAACCCCTTGTCATTTGATATTTACATTTTACCACATGACTAGGAGGATTGGTAGGCTATTTTCGTTCTTTAATTACGGATTCGATGACATCTATGTACTTTTTTGGTAGGTTGAATGCCTTGTAAAGTTCCTCATCAGTATAGATGTGGTCAAACTTGCCTGAGGGTGGTGCTGGTACTAATTTAAAGCATTCATTACACATCATAGGTGCAAGTTTACTAATATTAACTGCCACAAAAAATCTTACAAATTTTGTTTTTAACCATGATAGAAAAGATTGGCATTCACTTAAGTCATCTGACGCATATAATCTACATAATTATCTGCATCTGCCTTGCTTGCAAATAAAATTCTTCTGTTTTGGTCTACTACTTCATACATGATTTTGTTCTCCATTCTTTGGGTGATTGTAATAAAATAGCACCCAGAAATTGGGTGCTTGGTTGCGTGGTTATATTTGACGCATTATTTGCCTTGTAGCTGCTTTTTCTTTGCTTCAAGTTCTGCTATTTGCTGCTCAATTGATGCGATTTCAGCGTTTGCCTTGTTATACTCTGCATCTGGTATCCATTCCATTATTTCAGATGGTTGAACATGAAGATATTCGCAGACTTTGTTAAGCGTATCTGTTGACATAGTTCTATTTTTAGTAAACTTAGCCGTCATTGATGGACTTAACGCAAGTTCTCTTTGTAAATCTATATATTTCATATTTTGTTTTTTTAAGTAGTCACCTAGTTTATTATATACAATCAAAAAAATTCACCTCCATCTATAGCGACTACATTTTAGCATAGTCAAGTTATATTTGTAAAGTTATTTTCCATATGTCAAGTTCTGCAATGACTACGGCGCAAGCACAAGCATTATTTTCTGGTATTAGTGCTGCCTTGGCAGTAGATCCAGAGGCTACTAAGCAATCTGACCTTGACGATGCTCAATATCAGATGAAGATTCGGGAAATCGAAAACCAAATTTCTTCTTTAGAAGATAAGATGGATGAATTAACTGACAACATTGATAAACAGATTGATGACCCGAATGCTTACAAGGATCCATGGATTTACAGTCGCAAATGATTATAATTATATATATACAATAGCATGGTGTGCTGGTGTATTATGATATTTAATAAACACCATATATACTCAATGGCATGCAGAAACCATTATTTGTTTCACATTGACCAAATTTTCTGACACCAAATGTTATTTCTGTATCAGACACCGTTACATTTCTGCTGGTTACATTATAGCCACCATTAGCGAGCATCATATGACTTTTATTATCTTTTAAAAAGTAATTATAATTTGTAATGCTCTGCGAATTGTATCCTAATGCGATTATTACACCACGGTATTTTGACAAATCGACCGACCATTTTGTAGCTGGGACACCACCTGAAAGCGGAGAAGTCCAACCTAAATCTTCAGTTCTTTTTTTAAGGGATAACTGTATCAGCACCATCCTTATTAATGATGCAGCCATATTCGCCGTCTGAGTTCTGACCGAAGCAGAATTTTGTTCCGTTTTCAGTAGTTAAACTATTAGTTAAACTCTGGCATAACTAAAAACAGTGACTCAATCTTACTTTATTGATTTTGATATAACAATATGTTACTATTATATGGAACATTTGTTCTATTTGGAGGTAATCATGAAAGTTGGAGATCGAGCATACATTCATTATAGAAAACAACACATCTGTCCGTGAGGTTATAATAACACGAATAAGCGGCAATTTGGTTTTAGTCAGGTTTCTTACGGTAAAGGTATTCAAATCCACAGAAACCGCATATATGGATCTAGGGACAGTGCATTAAAAGCTATCGGTAAGCAATTTGAAAATAAACTTGTCCCAAGCAAGGATAAATTAAAATGGAACGCACAAATGTTATAAAAGTTATAGGGTATACACCAATCTTAATTGATCTGTGTATACCCTATTTTTTTACGATTTTGCAAAAGTTCTTTGCAGTTGAATTATTTCCCCACAATCTCATCTGTATTAATGAACTGGAACGGTGTCGTCTGATACACGTAATAGTTCAGCCAGTTTGAATAGAGAATGTTTCCATGTGATCTCCACTGCAGTCTCGGTTTCTGTGTGTCATCATCATTCGGATAATAATTGACAGGCATTTTGATGTCCAGACCTTTATCCTTATCACGTTTGTACTCCTTATCGAGGGTAACCCGGTCATATTCCGGATGTCCCATCACAAAAATTTTACGTCCCTCATCTGCAATGGCAAGGAACACGCCGGCTTCCTCTGATTCTGCTAAAATCGTCAGTTCCTTCACGGCACGGATATCCTCTGCACGCACTTCAGTATGTCTCGAATGCGGTGCCATAAAATAGTCATCAAAGCCTCGGACAAGCGGTACTTTACGGTTCATCACATGATGCTCATACACACCGAATTTTTTCTCCGGAAGCAGATATTTCTTCAAACCGTAATGATAATAGAGCCCTGCCTGCGCGCCCCAGCAGAGATGTAAGGTAGAGGTGGCATGTGTCTTGCTCCACTCAAAAATCTCGCACATTTCCTTCCAGTAATCCACCTCTTCATATTCCATCTGTTCCACCGGTGCTCCGGTAATGATCAGACCATCAAAATAACGATTTTTAATGTCTGCAAAAGTCTCATAAAACTTATTCAGATGACTCATTGATGTGTTTTTTGACTCATGGGAAGACACTGCTACAAACGTCACATCTACCTGTAACGGTGTGTTTGAAAGCGAGCGTAAAAGCTGAAGCTCCGTATCTTCCTTTAACGGCATCAGGTTTAAGATTGCAATATTGATTGCTCTGATATCCTGATGTGTCGCACGATTTTCGTCCATAACAAATATATTTTCCTTTTCCAATATTTCCTTTGCCGGCAAATCACTCTGTGTCTTAATTGGCATATCTTCTTACAAACCCTTCCTCGCGATCAGAATCGCTCTCCTATTTTCGACAGTATATCCTGCTACATCTTCCAGTACAGTGAAAACTAAATTCCAAGCATTTCTTTCAACTGTTCTTCTGAAATAACAGGAATTCCAAGTTCCTGTGCTTTGGTCAGCTTGCTTCCTGCATTTTCTCCCGCAAGCACGTAATCTGTTTTTTTTGAGACAGAACCAGAAGCCTTTCCACCATATTTTTCGATCAGTTCAGACGCTTCTTTTCGTCCTAATGTCGGCAGTGTTCCTGTTACTACAACCGTCTTTCCTGTCAGAACAGATTCCACCGTTTCTGTCTCTTCCGCCTGCATATTCACTCCATACTCTTTCAAGCGGTCTAAAATTTCAATATTTTTTTCATCTGTAAAGAAATTCCGGATACAAAGCGCACTCACTTCTCCGATATCATTGACCTCTGTGAGCTGTTCAACGGAAGCTTCCTTTAAATGATCCATATCTTTAAAATACTTCATGATCGCTTTTGCAGCTGCCTTTCCCACGTTTGGAATCCCAAGTCCGGTGAGAAGCTTATAGGCATCGTTCTCTTTTGATTTCTCGATCGCATCCAAAAGCTTATCCGTATTTTTTTCTTTTCCGATAATTCCCTGATCGATCAATTCATCGCGATGTGTCTTTAGTACAAAAACATCAGCGACATTATTAATATACCCTAAACGGACAAGTTCTTCAATATAAACCGTACCAAAACCTTTGATGTCCATTGCGTCACGCCCTACAAAGTTGATAATATGGCGTTCCAACTGTGCCGGACAGTTTGGCGATGTACATTTAATATCCGCAGTGTCTTTCTCTCTCTCTGTCTTTGCACCACAAACAGGACAGACATCCGGGATTACAAACCGCTTCCAGTCAGAAGGTCTTTTCTCTTTTTTCACTTCCTTGATCTTCGGAATGATCTCCCCCGACTTATAAACTACAATTGTATCTCCAATTCCGATATCCAGATCATCAATAAAATCCTGATTGTGCAAGGTTGCCCTGGAAACAGAAGTTCCGCAGAGGCGCACCGGCTCAAACACAGCTGTCGGTGTGATTCTTCCGGTTCTTCCTACCGAAAGTTCAATATTTAATAGTCTGGACTCTTTCTCCTCCGGTGGATATTTGTATGCGATTGCCCAGCGCGGTACTTTGGATGTTTCTCCCAACTGCTCACGGTCAGAAAAACGATTGATCTTCACCACAGCGCCGTCAATATCATATGTCAGATTTCCGCGGTTTTCACCAATTGCCGTGATTGCATCCCACACTTCCTCTGCGGTCGTGCAGACTTTGTAATCATCTATGACATGGATCCCCTGCTTTTTCAAAAATTCATATCCTTCGGTATGAGTTGCAAACTCCATGCCACGCACCTGCTGGATATTGAAAATGAACATGGAAAGATCCCGCTCTTTCGTCACCTTGCTGTCTAACTGGCGGAGTGTTCCCGCTGCACAGTTTCTTGGATTGGCAAACACTTTTTTCCCAAGAAGCTCCTGTGTCTCATTTACCTTTTCAAATGCAGCATTTTTCATGTATACTTCGCCACGGATTTCCAGATACTCCGGTTTGTCCTTTAACTTCTGTTTTACGTCTTTGATCACTTTCGCATTCGCAGTGACATCCTCACCGAAATTAATGCCGTCCCCTCTGGTTTCCGCCAGTATTAATTCTCCGTTCTCATAACGCAGTGACATGGAAAGTCCGTCAATTTTATATTCCACAACAAATTCCGGATGATCTAACTGTTTCTGCATCTCCTCCACGAAGTTAAATACTTCCTCTTTGGAAAAAACATCCTGAAGACTTAACATTGGAACATTGTGGCGCACAAGCACACCCGCTTCTCTTTTTGCTGTTCCACCAACACGCTGTGTCGGAGAATCCGGCGTAACAAGCTCCGGGTGCTCTTTTTCCAGGTTCTTCAGTTCCTGCATCATCATGTCGTATTCAAAATCTGAAATCTCAGGACTGTCCTGATTATAATAGCGGTCAATATGATATTCGAGTGTTTTCTTCAACTCGGCAATTCTCTCTTCTGCTGACATTTTTTTCATCCATTTCTACTTTTTTGATTTTTCTTTCATACGCTCACTTTTGGGATATTTCTTCGGGATGACCGTCTCATTGGAGGAATCTTTAATTAATGATAAAAGCTGTCTGTACTCCTCCGGTGTAACATCCCTGTATGTTCCAACCGGCAGGTCTCCAAGTTCAATATTCATGATTCTTGTACGAACAAGTTTCTCCACACGATAACCGAAATATTCACACATCCGTCTGATCTGGCGGTTTAGTCCCTGTGTCAAAATAATCTTAAACTGTTTCTTTCCAATCTGTTTTACATGACATTTTCTGGTCATTGTATTCAGTTCAGCAAGCGGCACTCCGTTTGCCAGACCATGGATAAAACTCTCGGTGACTGGTCTGTTGACTGTAACAATGTACTCTTTTTCATGCATATTCCCGGAGCGCATCATTTTATTGACAATATCACCGTTGTTCGTCAGTAACAACAGCCCTTCTGAATCTTTATCCAGACGTCCGACCGGATAGATGCGCTTCGGGTAATTAATATAATCGATCACATTGTTTTTTTCGCGCTTTTCTGCGGTACAGACAATGCCAACCGGTTTGTGGAACGCAATTAAGATCATTTCCTCTTCTTTTAAAACTTTCTTTCCCTGAAACAAAACCGACTGTCCTGGCAATACTCTTGCGCCTGTTTCCGCAACTTTTCCATCAATGGTAATATTTCCAAGTTCAACCTGACGGTCTGCCTCGCGTCTGGAACATACCCCTGCTTCGCTCAAAAATTTATTGATACGGATTCCGTTTTCTTCCATACTTTTCCTTTTCCTGTCATTATTCCATATGATTCTATTTTGTACAGCTTCAAATAACTACAAAAACGGAGACTTCAATTTGCTGGAAGCCTCCGTAGCATTCTGTTACTTTTTTATTTTAATAAATCGGTCTTGACATAACCTGTCTTATTCTTCCAGGTTACTTTTGTCCAGCCTTCTGCATAACTCATCACAACCGTTACCTTCTCTCCGGCATAGGCAACTCCGACTTTGTCTGCTGTCTCGCTCATGGAAGACCGGATGTTCGTTGTGTTGGAGAGCATGATCGTTGTGCCCTCTGTCAATGCTTCTGATGCCGCTGTCTCAGAAGCATTCTCCGGTGCTGCTGCTGATAAAAATTCACTCTTAATATAACCTGTTGTACCGTTGTAATCGACAATACTCCAGTCTCCTTCTGTACCGGTTCTGGTAAGTGCCGTTCCTTTTTCAACAGAGCCAAGCTTGTCTGCTGAGGTATCTGCACCTGACCGGACATTTACTTTGTCTGTTGTGTATACAGTTTCTGTTGCAGGTTCTGCAGGTGTTTCTTCTGCAGGTGTTTCTTCCGCCGGAGTTTCCTCAGCAGGAGTCTCTGTTGCAGGAACCTCTTCCGTTGCAGGCACTTCTTCTGTACTCTCTGTTGCGTCTGCCACAATAGTATTACGCCACTCGGTGATCGCATTTGGAATAGTCGTTGCACAGAGATTCAACAGGTTCTCGTCTGTTGACAATGCAGCTTCGTATTTCTGCTGGATATCATTCTGTAATTCAATGACATCATCGCTGTTGTAGAAGTTCGTGATAAGGTTGCGGATGCTTGTATCCAACGCACTCTCCTGTCTGGACAGGTTGTACTCACTGTAAAGATTATCAATGTAAAGACTTCCATCGTCATTTGTTCTGACATAGAAGAAATAAAGCCCCGGTGCAGGTGTTTCCACTCCCATAAACTTCACATTCAGGCTGACATTTACCATATAAGAATTGCTGTCAAGCCCGGACTTTGTATAGCAGTTAATGTCCTGATACTGCTCAATGTACTGACTGATCAGTGTGATATAACTCTGCTCATTCTGTGTGATCGGTGTTGCCAGTGTCTGTAATGTGACAAGATCTCCGGATGCATAAGCAGTAAAGTAGCTGTTGATCAGCTCATTGACTGCCGGAACTGCATTTTCCTCATATGCTTCTTCTGTCACAACCGTCTCAGTAACCGCCACATTATTATCGTCTGCGTTTCCGATTCCATTTCCCGTGAATTTCACTAAAATAAGTAAAAGCACAACAAACAGTGCTCCTGCCACGAAATATCTGGCATTCTTTTTTACAAATTCTACCATTTTCTGAATATCTATGTTATTTGATTTATTATCCTGATTCGTTGAAGCCATTTTTACCAAACCTTTCTGTCACAGACCCGAATTTTGTCTGCGGTATCTATTATGAAAAATGTAATTGTTTCCTAATCTGCAATTACAAAAAATTAATCTAACAAACATATTACATAATAGCATTATCTCTGTTTATTGTCAACGAATGGCAGGCTTTTCCAATTCTTAATATTTTATTTCAGAGTAAAAAAAAGATGCCACTACTGACATCTTTTTACTGCGCCTGGCGGGAATCGAACCCGCAGCGTCGGAGTCGGAGTCCGATGTTTTATCCATTAAACTACAGCCGCATATATTTTTTTATCTGTTTCACAAACATCCTATTTATCATAGCAGATAAAAATGTAAATTTCAAGAGATTTTTATGCATTCAAATCTTTTAATATCTCAGTTTCCAGCTCCTCTTTCTGCTCCGCTGAAATTGGCAGAATAAAAACACCGACTTTTACTGCTGTCTCGCTAACACTCTGCTCTATCAAAAAGCGCCTGTCCTCCTCTGTGACCTGTCCGCTCATGTATGCACGTATCACTGCATTCAATCTCGTAAATAAAGTGATAAGTTCCCGAAAACGGTTTTCTTTTCTCAGATAGCAATGCCCCGTCCGTTGTAATTCCTGATTCATGGTTGCAATGATCTGCATGGAAAGTTTCAGCTCGCCTGTGATGTCGGATGCCTCCATCAGAACATCCGGCCGCTTTTTTAACATTTCCGCAAAATACGTTTTTGCACCAAAAACATCCATAGAAAAGAAGTAACTCGCAAGCTGTTCTTTCATCTCGCGTGTCTCTGCCTTTTCTCCTAACATGCCCACTTTGCACTCATAAACCTTCAGATGATTTACGCGCACCCACACAAGCAGCAGGAACTCGGAAATAAATCCAAACACCCGTTTGTGATAATCGTCCTCTCCATTTTCCAGACAGATCCGCTTCTGCACCTCAAAAAAAATGTGAAACAGCCATTCACAGTATGTATCAAACCATTTTTTCGATGTGACAATCATATTGCCAAAATACGTTTCCGTTCCGTTCACGAGCTGTACAAATGTATCGTAATATTCCGGGTAGAGTTCTTTTATCACCTCTCCTGTCATATCGAGAGCATGAATATTATGATTTGTCGCGAAACCATAATGATAGGAGTTGTTCAGCACAACCCTTTTGGTCGTGATCAGATCATAATCCTTTAAAAGCTCCAGATACTCTGTCTCTGTAAAAATTTTCTCCTGCTCATTCAAAAGATACCTTCTGTAGTGACAGGTTCCTACATATTTATATGCGTGTACATTTTTCCATATCCAGTATAACCCGGTCAGCTCACTGTAATAACAGTTCTCTGCAGAAATGTTGTCTCCTGTGTTATCGCAGAGGTAGCCAAGATCCTCTTTTCCCTCCCTGCCCACCTGAAGTGGCTGGTACATTTTATCTTGTGGTACTTCAAATTTTTTATGTGTCAGTGCAAAAATTTTTATCTTCATGTGAAACACCTGTCTTTAAAGCATGTTATCGAAAACTTCTGACACTCATTTTACACCATGTTCGGTTTTTATCATAGTGTTTAATTCTTTTAAAAGCGTGGCTGATTTTTTTAACTGCTCCTGTTCCTCCTCATCGAGTTCGATCGGCACAACTGCCTCCACACCATCTTTTCCGACGATTGCAGGCATACTGATGACCACATCTTCCATACCATAAATTCCGTGCATCATGGAAGACACTGGGAGAATGGACTGCTCGTTTCTTATGATACACTCGCAGATTCTTTTTACCGCCATCGCAATTCCGTAGTAAGTTGCCTGTTTTCTCTGAATGATCTCATAGGCACTGTTTTTCACTTCCTCATAAATTTTATCCTCGGATTCCTCGTGAAAATAATGTCCGCGCATCTCACAGAACGCATCGAGCCGCACACCGGAAACGTTTGCATTTGACCAAGCTGCCAGCTCGCTGTCCCCGTGTTCACCGATGATAAACGCATGCACACTGCGGTTGTCGACCTTCAAATGTTCCCCGATCAGATATTTTAATCTTGCCGTGTCAAGCACCGTTCCAGAACCTAGCACTCTGTCCTCCGGGAAACCGGACAGTTTTAACGCTGTGTAAGTGAGAATATCCACTGGATTTGAAACGATAAGAAGCATGCCCTCGCAGTTTCGCTTTGCGATTTCCGGGATGATTGTTTTATAAATTTCCACATTTTTGTGGATGAGATCAAGCCTCGTCTCGTCCGGCTTCTGATTTGCCCCCGCCGTAATGATGATAATCGCCGCATCGACAATGTCATCGTACGTTCCGGCATACAGCCGGATCGGCCTTGCAAACGGAAGTCCATGTGCGATATCCATCGCCTCACCTTCCGCTTTTTCCCTGTTTACATCAATCATTACCATCTCGGAAAAAATGCCGCTCTGCATTAATGCAAACGCAGAGGACGAACCTACAAATCCACAGCCGATCATGGCGGCTTTTCGAATATTTACCATAATAAAATCACCTTATCGTTGTTTATAATGTTTACGATAATTTTTGAGAGGTAAATCTACGCACTGAAATATGAAGGAATGCAATCAAACTTTCGGAGCCACGCTCCCGCTACGTGTCGCTCGCAGCGGTACTAAGAACTCACATCCTGCATTTTATTTCTGATAAATCAGAATAAAACGCAGAATCTGACTTCTAAGAACCAGCGGCTCCACAGTGTCTCCTTCTCTTTTGATTGCATTCCCTCATATCATATACATATTGAAACCTCTCAAAAATCATCTTATTCGCTACTATCATGCCCGATTCGGTGAATTTTATGTGTCACAATGCACAGGTTTGATGTGGGTTACGATATTCGAACATATATTCGTTTTTAGTTTACAGATTTCCTCGAGTTTGCTATAATTGATGTAATGTAAAGCTCGAAACTCGTACATAATGTAGAACGCGTTTCGCACAAACCATTATGATACCAGGAGGAATCTGTATGCACTCTCTCATTTTTCATGTCGATGTGAACTCTGCCTTTTTGAGCTGGGAATCGGCGAAACGCCTGCGTGATAACCCGGATGCACTGGATTTAAGAACCATCAACGCCGTAATCGGCGGCGATGAAAAGATGCGCCACGGAGTGGTCCTTGCAAAATCTCCTTCTGCGAAGAAATACGGCATTATGACTGGCGAACCTTTATCCCATGCCAGACAAAAATGCCCGGATCTTGTCATTGTTCCGCCGGATCATGAACTGTATGCTGCTTCCTCCCGAAAATTTATCGGCATTCTGGAAGAGGTTGCCCCGGTGATCGAACAGTGCAGTATTGATGAGGCATTCTGCGACATGACCGGAACGGAAAAACTCTACGGTGATCCCGTTGTTTTCGCAACAAAATTAAAAGACCGGATTTATAAGGAGCTTGGCTTTACCGTCAATATCGGTATCTCGACAAATAAACTTTTAGCAAAGATGGCATCTGATTTTGAGAAGCCGGACCGCGTGCATACTCTTTTCCCGGAAGAGATGGCGGCAAAGTTCTGGCCGCTCCCGGTGGAATCGTTATACGGCTGTGGAAAAACCACTGCAAAAAGACTGCGCTCTCTTGGAATCACAACCATCGGCGCACTTGCAAAAGCAGACCGCCAGATGTTACTCTCTAATTTTAAATCCCAGGGCGATTATCTGTGGGAATCCGCCAATGGGATCTCCTCCTCTGCCGTGACTGCAGAATCTCCTGCCAACAAGGGTTATGGCAACTCGGTCACTCTGCCTTACGATGTCACAGATACAGAAAACGCGCACCACATTCTGTTATCTCTCTGTGAGACTGTGGGGGCGCGCATCCGTTATGATAAAGCCTACATCAGCGTGGTGCAGGTTCAGATTGTGGACAATGACTTTCATCACCGCTGTAAGCAGTTATCCCTGCCTTCTGCCACTAACGTGACCGAAAAGATTTATGAGGCAGCCTGCAAGGCATTTGATCAGGGCTGGGATCACGCTCCCATCCGGCTGCTCGGTGTCTCTACGAGCAAAGCAACCGACGAAAGCTATGAGCAGTATAATCTTTTCGATCAGGATAAGTTTGAGCGGTTGTCCAAATTAAATTCTGCTATCGATAAAATCCGTGATAAGTATGGGGATGATGCAATCGTGCGTGCCTGTTTTGCGGAAACGCACAAAAATTAAGCTACAACATCCTCAAACTGGGAATTATAAAGGTTCGCATAGAAACCTCCTGCTGCGAGAAGTTCCTCATGTCTTCCCTGCTCAATGATATCTCCATCCTTCATGACAAGAATCAAATCTGCGTCACGGATCGTGGAAAGTCTGTGTGCAATGACAAAGCTGGTTCTTCCCTTCATCAGGTTATCCATTGCCTTCTGGATCTCAATCTCGGTTCTTGTATCTACCGAAGAAGTTGCCTCATCTAAAATCAGGATCTTATTGTCTGCAAGGATTGCTCGCGCAATGGTCAGAAGCTGTTTCTGTCCCTGCGATACATTGCTTGCATCCTCGTTTAATTCCATCTGGTAACCACCCGGCAGCGTCTTGATGAAATGATCTGCTCTCGCTGCCTTCGCTGCCGCGATCACTTCCTCATCCGTTGCATCCAGCCGGCCGTACCGGATATTTTCCATGATCGTTCCCTTGAACAGCCAGGTATCCTGCAATACCATTCCGAATGCATCACGCAGTTCCCTGCGGTTGAAATCCTTGATATTATGTCCATCAAGACAGATTGCTCCGCTGTTTACATCATAGAAACGCATAAGCAGTTTTACCATCGTCGTTTTTCCGGCTCCGGTTGGTCCTACGATCGCAATTTTCTGTCCCGGTTTTACGCTGGCACTGAAATCATTGATGATGATCTGCTCTGGATCGTATCCAAAATGGACATGATCAAATGTCACTGCACCTGTAATTTTCGAAACATCCGCCGGATGTTCTACAATCTGCTCTTCTTCCTCTTCCTCCAAAAACTCAAATACACGCTCGGATGCTGCAGACATAGACTGTACCTGATTGATCACCTGCGCGATCTGCTGGATCGGCTGTGTGAAGTTTTTCACATACTGGATGAACGCCTGGATATCACCGATCGTGATCGTGCCACGGATTGCAAGCAGTCCACCTGTCAGGGCAACACAGGCATAACCTAAGTTTCCGACAAACATCATGATCGGCTGCATCATACCGGACAAAAACTGTGATTTCCATGCGGAATCATAGAGAATATCATTCGTTTTCTCAAACTCTTCAATCGTATCTTTCTCGCGGTTAAATGCCTTGATGACAAGGTGACCACCGTATACCTCTTCCACCTGTCCATTGATGTGTCCTAAATACTCCTGCTGCGCACGGAAATATTTCTGCGATTTTTTTGTCACAAATCCAATCAGTCCCATGGAGATTGGTAAGATCACAAGTGCAATAAGTGTCATAAGCGGTGAAATACTGAGCATCATCACAAGCACGCCGATCAGTGTTGCAACGGATGTAATGATCGTGGTAATACTCTGGTTCAGTCCCTGTCCCAACGTATCTACATCGTTGGTGATACGGGACAATACCTCGCCGTAAGTACGGCTCTCGAAGTATTTCATCGGCATGCGGTTGATTTTTTCTGAGATTTCTTTTCTGAGCTGGTAGCACACTTTCTGTGTGATCCCGGTCATGATCCATCCCTGGATAAAGTTGAAAACCGCACTGCACAGATACAGACCAAGCACAAACAAAAGAATGCTTCCAATCTTTCCAAAATCAATGCTTCCGGTTCCCTGAATTTTCGCCATCAGACCTTCCGATAATGCAGTGGTCGCTTTTCCTAAAATTTTCGGTCCTGCAACATTAAATATGGTAGAACATGCTGCAAAAAACATGACAACAAAAATTGCAGCTTTGTATTTTCCGATATAGCTCATCAGCTTTTTGATGGATTTTTTGAAGTCCTTCGGTTTCTCGCCCGGCTGCATGCCATGTCCCATCGGTCCTCTTCTCCGTGGCTGATGTGTTTTAACTTCCTGTTCTCTACTCATTCAAAGCCACCTCACTTTCCTCAAGTCCAAGTTCTTTCGCGGATAACTGTGATTTTGCAATCTGCCGGTAAACTTCGCATGATTTTAACAGTTCTTCATGTGTACCCTTGCCGACAATTTTTCCGTCATCGAGCACTAAAATCTGCTCTGCATGTAAAATGGTACTGATACGCTGTGCCACGATGATCACAGTACTGTCTTTTACATTCTCAGCAAGCGCTTTTCGCAGTGCCGCGTCTGTCTTTAAATCGAGCGCCGAGAAACTGTCATCGAAAATAAAGATTTTCGGATCTTTTGCAATCGCCCTTGCAATCGCAAGACGCTGTTTCTGTCCACCGGAAACATTGCTTCCGCCCTGTGCGATCGCACTCTCATACTTGTCATCCTTCGCCTCAATAAACTCTGTTGCCTGTGCAATCTCTGCCGCTTTCTTAATCTCCTCGTCTGTCGCATCATCTTTTCCAAAACGAAGATTCGAAGCGATCGTTCCGGAGAATAAAACACCTTTCTGTGGAACGAAACCAATCTCATCACGAAGATCAGACATCGTAATGTTACGGATATCTTTTCCATCGAGTGTAATACTTCCGTCTGTCACATCATATAAACGTGGAATCAGATTGACCAGTGTGGATTTACCACAACCGGTACTTCCAATGATCGCAGTGGTCTGTCCCGGTTCCGCTGTAAAATCAATGTCATGAAGCACATCTTCCTCCGCACCCGGATATTTGAAATTCACATGGGAGAATTTCACAACTCCATTGTGTGTTGTCACTTTTTCCGGCTCTTTTGCGTCATGGATCGAGGATTCTGTCTGAATGACCTCATCAATACGGTCTGCTGCAACGGCTGCACGAGGAAGCATGATCGACATCATCGTGAGCATTAAGAATGACATAACGATCATCATCGCATAAGTGATAAACGCTGTCATTGCGCCGACCTGCATCGTTCCTGCATCAATTTTGTGGGCACCCACCCAAACGATACCAACGGAAAGAACATTCATGATCATCATCATTCCCGGCATCATAAAAGTCATGACACGGTTGGTAAACAGCATTGTTTTTGTCAGGTCTTTGTTTGCCACATCAAAACGTTCTTCCTCTTTTTTCTCCCTGCCGAAAGCACGGATGACCGAAAGACCGGTCAGAATCTCTCTGGATACCAGATTGATATTATCCACCAGCTTCTGCATCAACTGGAACTTTGGCATGGCAACTGCCATCAGCACCATCACATAACCAAGGATCACAAGGATCGCAAGGACAATGATCCATCCCATTCCGGCTCCGGTCTGCACGACTTTTAACACACCGCCAATGCCTAAGATCGGTGCATACGCTACCATACGAAGCAGCATAACCGAAACCATCTGGATCTGCTGGATATCATTCGTGCTTCTTGTAATCAGGGAAGCTGTGGAAAATTTATCCATCTCCGCATTAGAAAATCCAACAACCTGTTTAAATACTTTCTCTCTTAATGTTCTTCCGATGCCTGCACCGACACGGGAGGCAAAGAAGCCCACTAAAACCGTCACGATTCCGATCATCAGCGCCATGCCGACCATTTTCAGTCCGGCTGTGACAAGATAACTTTTCTGAATCTTTTCCACGTCAATTCCTGCCGCTTTATCGCAGGATACCGCATAGGCTGCGCCCATGGATTTCACAAGGGAACTTCCCATTGTATCAATGGTCTCTTCCATGCTGTCTCTCATGGAAAGTAAGGTGTCTTTTTCCAGAGTACCGGCATCTGCCCCGGTCGGTTTTGCAACATGCTCTTTTACTGCAGAGTCTTCCATCGCACTCATCTGATAATTCATAATGAGCGGAACTGCCAGTGTGTCATCGATCTCGTTTAATTCTGATCTGGATGTCACCTGCAGCCGGTAAATATCACCGTCTTTCTCATAGATACTCTCCCAGAGATCTGCCTCCTCATCCGTCATGAATAACTCTGCCGTTTCAAACTCATCCGCAGTCAATGCCTCCGGCACTACATGTTCCACACCATAGTTCTGGATACCAACATCAATGATATCCGAGGTGTAAGACGGTAGTGACAGATCACACCATGCCTGCACAAAGAGTAACGCAATGATAATCACAATTGATTTCCAATATGGAATCATATTTTTAAAAATCTTACTCATGTTCCCTTTCCTTTCTTCTGCCTTGCCCTTTTCTAGCTTCAATCTCTTTTTCCGCAATATGATAAATGTTATCCAAATAAGAAATCAGGTGTTTCATATCTGCCTCATCCACCTGTGACATCACAGATTTGCCGAAGTCCGCCATGATCTGCCTTGCTTCCTCTGTCAGACGTTCTCCCTCTGCAGTCAGTTCCACATACGTATTCCGTCTGTCATTTTTATTGATATTCCGCTCCACATATCCGCGCTCTTCTAACCCTTTTAAAGTTCTGGAAATCGCGGATGGAAGCATTTTCGCTCTGGATGCAAGTTCCGAAATGGTAATCTTTCCATTCTCCCCTTTATCCATAATCGTACACATTACGAAAAAATCTGTCCTGTTGATCATCGGAAACATCTCCGCAAATTTCAGCTTGCGGAACTGATTCATCGCGCGGAACAGTTCTTCATATAATTTATCCATAATTCACTCACCACCTGCTATTATTTAACATTGTTATATATTGCATGTGTCAAATAATAACACCGGCAAATATCTATGTCAAGAAATTTGCCGGTGTTTCCATTTATTTTCTCTTTTGTTTATACTTATTTAATAATTTTATGCATTCTCTCCAAAATGTCCGCTACCTCGTGCATCTCCATCTGTCCCGGTGCGCTCGCCTTTTTGTGTGCCGCAAAGGTAATGGCAGAACCAAAGCTCTCGCCGCACAGCCTGCTGATCATTCCCATCTTTCCCATGGACATTGTAATGACCGGCGTGTCCGGATTCTCTTCCTTGAACTCATACGTCACAGATAACAGTTTTAAAACATCCTCCATATTCTGTGGCATAACTGCAAGTTTTACAATATCTGCACCTCCTGCACACATCTGTTCTAACAGCATCTTCATAACTTCTCTGTCCGGCGTCTCATAAAAATCATGGTGGGAGGCAATGACTTTCAAACCCTGTTTATGAAGCTTTCTGATTTTTCTTGCCGGATGCTCCTCCTCAAAAAATTCCAGATCAAGCAGATCCACGCACCCGGACTCTGCCGCAAGATCATGAAGGTCGTTCAGTTCATCCGGTGCGAGTTCTCCCATGCCGCCCTGTTTTTTGGTTCGGAATGTATATAAGAAAATCTTCTCTTTCATGCACTCTGCCGCAGCCGCAAACACTTCGCGCACTGCGTTGTAATTCTTATAATCCACGAAAGTATCTATACGCCATTCCACTATATCTGCTTCACTTTTTGCAAGTGTCCGTAATTCGTCTATGATCTCTTCTTTATTGCTTTCCATAACCGGAACGCATAAAAGTGGTTTTCCTGTTCCAATTGTTTTTCCCTTAATCTCCATATGCCTGTCCTGCTCCTTTTCTATCCATCCTAAACCGGATTTGCGAAACTCTGCCTGATTTATGTTCCACGATCATTTCTATTTTAAAACACCAGACTCTAATATTCAATGCATGCAATATAAATAGTATTCATGGAGGCTATAAAAAATTGGAACATCTGTGAATTTGACAATTTATTCACAATCTATTAGAATGACTGTTAGTATAATCTACTAAAGGAGAGTATTACATGAGTTTCACATTTTTAAACGAATTACCTTCTCCTGCCCAGATCCAAGAAAGATATCCTCTGTCAGAGAAATTGCAGGAGTTAAAAAAACAGCGTGACGCAGAGATCAGCAATGTGATCAAAGGTCTTGACAACCGTTTTCTTGTCATCATCGGACCTTGTTCTGCAGACAACGAAGATTCTGTATGCGATTATGTCAGCCGTCTCACTTCCATTCAGGAAGATGTCAAAGACAAGCTGATCATCATCCCACGTGTGTATACAAATAAACCACGTACCACCGGTGAAGGCTACAAAGGAATCGCTTCCCAGCCTGACCCTGAAAAAGCACCAGATATGGTGGAAGGTCTGATCGCCATGCGCAAAATGCACATCCGTGCCATTGAAGAAAGCGGTCTCACCTGTGCAGACGAAATGCTTTACCCGGAAAACTGGGGATATGTAGAAGACCTGCTCTCCTACGTTGCGATCGGTGCACGTTCTGTTGAAGATCAGCAGCACCGTCTTACCGTCAGCGGTTTTGATGTTGCATCCGGTATGAAAAATCCAACCAGCGGTGACTTTTCCGTTATGTTAAACTCTGTTTATGCCGCCCAGCATCCACACCATTTTGTTTACCGTGGCTATGAAGTGGAGACAACTGGAAATCCATTAACCCACGTTGTACTCCGCGGCGCCGTAAGCAAACACGGAAACAGCACGCAGAACTATCATTATGAAGATCTGATCCGTCTCTGTGATATGTATGCCAAAATGGATCTTGTAAACCCGGCTGCCATTATTGATGCAAACCACTCCAATTCCGGCAAGCAGTTCAAAGAACAGATCCGTATTGTTAAGGAAGTTATGCATAACCGTCAGTTATCGCAAGACATCCATAACATGGTAAAAGGTGTGATGATTGAGAGTTATATTGAAGAAGGATCTCAGAAGATCCACGACCATATTTATGGAAAATCTATCACAGATCCTTGCCTTGGATGGGAAGATTCCAAAAAACTGATTTATGATATTGCGGAGATGTGTAAATAAAACATCGCTTTTTATTTTGTTCTATAGTAAAAAAGTGTCTGCGACACTCTCAACTCCCCTAACCCCTCATTCATGAGGGGAA
>OGJM01000115.1_pt1 | contig 64973 bp, 60 predicted proteins | sample 1572281 | NCBI WGS metagenome assembly OGJM01 (sample SAMEA2582147, study PRJEB24529) | metagenome | reverse complement strand
AAAATAAAAAATGTTGCAAACTAATGATTAAAAATCATTAATTTGCAACAGCCCCTTTTTTTACTATTTATTTAAGAAATCTATGGCAAATTGAGCATATAATCCCATACCATATACTAAACCATCTTCATCCATATTAAATTTTTCATGGTGATGTGGATAGTTAGCTGCTTTTTCAGGATTGTTTATTCCTACAAAGGCTAATACTCCAGGAACTTCATCTAAGAAGTAACAGAAATCTTCTCCACCAGTAATCTTTTCAAATTTTGCTACTCCCTCTCTACCTAGTAATTTTTCTACAGCTCCTTCAGCTACTTTAGAACAAGTTGTATCGTTGATTACAGGGGTAGTTCCATAAGTATAGAATACCTCTCCTTCCGCTCTATAAGCTTCACAAGTAGATTTTACAATTCTTCTTATTGCGTTTTCTATATTTTTACAAGTTTCTTTACTAAATGTTCTAACAGTTCCTTCTAATGTAGCTTGATTGGAGATGACATTGAATCTAGTTCCAGATTGGAAAGAACCAATAGTAACAACTGCAGATTCTAGAGGACTAATCTCTCTACTAACTATAGATTGTAAATTCATAACAACTGCAGAACCAGCTACTACTGAGTCTATAGCTTGATGAGGTAGAGAGCCATGTCCTCCCTTTCCTTTTATCTCTATTTTTAAAAGGTCAGCTGATGCCATTCTAGGTCCCTCTTCTATAGAGATTTTACCTACTGGAATATCAGCCCAAAGGTGTATAGCAAAGCATCCATCTGCTACTCCTTTTAAAGGTTCCTCTTTTAACATAAGTTTAGCACCTTGTGCAACCTCTTCCCCAGGTTGGAAATAAAGTTTAACAGTTCCTTTGATATCTCCTTCAATTTCTTTTAAAATTTTAGCAGCACCTAATAGCATAGAAGCATGTCCATCATGTCCACAAGCATGCATCATACCAGGATGTTTAGAGGCATAGTCTACACCAGTACATTCAGTAACTTGTAATGCATCAATATCAGCTCTAAGAGCTACTACTTTTCCAGGTTGTTTTCCACCTATTTCAGCAACAACACCAGTTTTAGCTACTACTTTGTATTTTATCCCCATTTTATCTAATTCTTCTTGGATTCTTTTAGAAGTTTCATATTCCTCTAGGCTAGGTTCTGGAATTTGATGAAATTCCCTTCTTAGATTGATAACATAATCTCTATTTTTTTCTGCTAATTCTTTAATATTCATATTTCTCCCCCTTAGTTCTATAACATTTTAGCAAATACTCCAGCAATAACAACTGAAATAATAGTAACAGAAGCAAATCCTCCAATTAACATCTTTGGCAACATTGACTCTATTAAAAACTCCACCTCTTCATCTGTTTTTCCAATGGCTTTAGCAGCGTCATTAGTTAGTGTATAGTTAACTGGGAAACCATATAGTGCATTTAAAGATATGGCTATTGACATAGGAATAGACTCTTTAAATATTTTTGCTGCTATGATAGAAAGAACTACTAAACCTATAACTCCAAAAGCGATAATTCCTATAAATGGAACAATTAACTCTTTTATCATCTCAGGAGTAGCTTGTGCAAGACCACCAAAGATAAAAGCCATTAGACCAGTCATAAAGAAACCAAAAGTTCCTGATAGATTAAGTGGTTTTCTCTCAATAAATCCAAGTTCAGCAGCTATAGCTCCAACAACTAAACAGATAACAAATTCAGATACTGCCTTGTTAGTAAGGTTAGCTATAAAAAGACTAATTTGAGATAAAATTCCTAGTTGTAGTAAAAATACATAAGTACTTTGAAATTTTTTAGGAATAGGTGGTATAAGTTTTTTCTCTACAGTTGTATTTTCATCTTTTTTTATAAGTTGAAGCTCCCCTTTTCTAAATTTTTCAACTAATCTTTTTCCTTCCATATTTAAAGTAATAGCAGTAAGTGGATATCCAGCAAATCCTTGCATAACATACATACCTACAGCTAGTACAGCTAATGTTTCTAATCCTTTTGCTTTTGCAGCTTCAGACATAATTATAGATGCAACAACTCCTCCAGTAAGTGGCGGAGTAGCAACTACTAGCATATCCCAAGAAAAGAAAAGTTGTCCTAGTAAAAGAGTACCAATACAGATGCCACAGATTCCAAATATAGATATAACTAGTGTTTTCCATTGTGCAATTAACTCTCTAACACTGAGCATAGTACCCATATGAGTTATCAAAAAATACATAGATAGATAAATTATATTTGTGGAAAATCCTGCCTTAGCAATGATATCTGCTGGAAATATTGTCCAATATCCCACTAAAAAAAGTACTGCAGTTATAAAAACTGATGGAATGATAGCTTTTGTTTTTGTAGAAATTATCTCTCCTATAACTAGAGCTGCAAGTACTAAAATAAAAGAAACTAATAAACTCATAATCTTTCCTCCCTTTTAAACTATATTTTTTATTTGTATTATTTTTTTAGTAATTTATTATTAAAAAAACAGCATATTTGATTGTATAATTATAGCACTTATAGTAAAAAAGTCAATAAGAAATTAGATAGTATCAGAATTCTTTTTCAAAAAAATATTCAAATTTTTTTCAACTATTTTTTTATATTATTTGCAATAGCTAAAGCTTCTTCATCTTTTTTCTTCTAAGTCTTACATTTTTAGAAATTTCTAATTGAATATCTTTTGGTGTTTTAAAATTAAAAAAATCAAATTCCATATATAATATATTAGCTAAAAATAAAGGAGTTTCTATTGAGTAATAATAAGTGAGATTAGTGCTATGCCTAATCTAGGTAATAGATATTATTCATATATTTGATACTAAATGTAAATAGTATGTTACTGAGAAATATATAATGTAAAAAAGAGAGATATTAGTTATCTCTCTCTTTGGTTGAATTATATTTTAAAAATATTAGAATTTGTAAGTTAGTCTACCAGTAGTTATACCTTCTCCAGTGGAATCAACAGTATAAGCAAGAGTAGTTTCTACTTTATCAACAAAATCTAAAGTCAGATGGAAACCAGCATTTGCTACTCCAGCACTATGTTTTTCAACAGGTCTAGCATACTCTTTTTCAACATCTAAAATAGTAAATTTATCTCTCCAATCATCAACATTCATAAGTTCTTTATTATATCCAACATTTGCTCCTATTTTAGCAGCAAATTTCTCATTAAATCTTATGTCATGTTCAGCACTGCCTTTAAGATATATCTCATTAGAGAAATTTGTAGAGCTATCAACATAAGCATCATTAAATCCATTTCCATTTTTTTCTTTTATATCATCATGTCCAAAGTAAGTAGTTCTTAGACCAACAGCTAGATTAAGATTAGTATTTTCTTGAACTTTTATATCTCTATATATCTCATTTTTTAAAGATATACTATATGAATCAAAACTTGCTGATTTACCTAATCCTTCAGCTTCATTTCTATCTAATTTATTGTTACTATAGATACCATTTATTCCTAGATTATACCCAAAATCATTTTCAAATTTATGATTTAAAGAGTAACCAATAACAAAGGAATTGATATCATTTTTACTTCCGTTTAGATAACTTAGTTTAGTATATTGATATCCAGCAAAAATATTATCATTATTTGTAATAACATTATCTTGAGAAAGAACTAAGGTAGTATCTTCAGTATTGTACTCTATAGTTCTATATACATCTTTACTATTTTCTTTAGAATTTTTATGAAAAGCCCCAATTTTATAATTACCATTTAAGATAACAGCTTCTACTCCAGAGTTATCTTGACTAGCATATTCTCCAGTTAAGTACGATCTACTAGCAAACAGTTTATCTTGTACATCAAGTAGGTCAGTACCTCTATTAAGAATTTGAGCGTTGATATTAGCATATTCTTTAGCAGAGATATCAAATCTTCTGAAAAGCATTTCTCCTTCTCCTGCTTTTCCTTCATGGAAAATATAAAGATTATCTAGGTCCTGAGACATAGAAGTATAACCATCTATTTTCGTATCAAAAATTTGAAGATGTTTTCCGGTATTAGTAGTAAGAAATACTCCTGTTCTTCTTTCAGGTTTATCTTTAGTATAAGCAACTAAATATACTTTATCATTTAAGGATAAACTACTACTTTCACAAGCTGCAACATCATCAGGAATAAAATTTTCTTCAACTCTTTCCCAAGTTTTTCCATTATCAGAAGTAGCATAAACAACTCTTTTTTTAGATTCCCTGCTAGTTTCAGGTTTAGCAGCTAAATATATTTTTCCATTATGGTGAAATATATTACTTTCACTACTTATATCAGGTTTTCCAAATGCTCCCACAGGATAATTTTCAGGTCTTAAAATTGCTGAATTCCAAGTTTTTCCATTGTCAGTGCTATATATAAAGCCAGAAGTAGCAGTAGATTTATCAGGTTGGTCTTTTTCATGGTGCCAGGCTTGAATAGGCATATAAATAGTACCATTGTAATACATTCCACTTCCAGGTCCTTGTAATACATATTTATATCCTTCTGGAGTTAAATCTTTCAAACTTTGACCTTTATCCCAAGTTTTTCCACCATCATCTGAGGTATACATAAAAAAATCAGATTTTTCACTGGTAGGCTTAGTAGTTATAAATTTATCATTTTGGTATCCAAAAAGAAAAGTTCGACCAGTGTCGCTATTGTGTACAATAGCAGGATCTGATATTCCTAATCCATTTTCAGGAGTAATAATAGTTTTATCACTCCATGTATTTCCACCATCATGAGAAATTTTTATGGCAAAATCAACACCAGTATTTAATCCAATATCACCATATCCATCGTGTCTATAATCAGCTACTGCAATTATAGTACCTTGGGAAGTAGTTGTAATAGCAGGAATTCTATAATAATTTGTATTTGTAGTATCTCCTTTTTTAAATAAAATCATTCCTTCATTCCAACCATCATTAGGTGCTGCAATAACTCCAGTAGCAAGTGAACAAAAAAGTGTAAGTAATGCTAATCTTTTCATAAATCCATATTCCTCCATTTAGATATTAGTATATTTATTTTTGTTTTTTGTACTCGAGAACATGCTTTGATTATATATTTTTCGTTCTCAAAAAGCAACTGTTTTTTTCAACAAAAAAACAAAATGTAAAATTAAAGGTTAAATATAATTAAAATAATATATTATATAAAACGGTTGTAATAAAAAAAGAAAGCTTTATTCTAAAAGTAAAACTTAAATTATAGAAAAATAGTGATGTTAAACTATGTTGTACTTTTTATATCGAAATATAATTTAAAACGAACAATTTTATAAAAAAATGACATAATTTTGACACAAGTGAAATAAAAAATATAAAATTAAATAAATTGAGCTTATTATGACAAGAAAGTGTGGTAAAATCTTTGGAAATTTAAGGAGGTGTATATGTATTTAGACTATATTAACTATTTTAGAGGATTTGCTATATTGCTGGTTGTGTTAGGGCATTTTCTATATTTTCCAGAGAGTACAGTAACAGAAAAATTGATAAAAGCAATTATCAAGGGAGGAACAAGTCCTTTTGTATTTATATCAGGTTTTCTATTTCATCATATATTCTATAGAAGAGGTTTTGATTATAAAAAATTTATGAAAAATAAGTTAAAAAATGTATTGCTTCCTTATACTATAGTAGTTATTCCAGGGCTTATCTATGCAGTACATCAGCACCAGTTAGATTTATTTATATATGAAAAAAATAAAATACTATATACATTACTTTATTATTTATCAGGGAATGCTCTTACTGCTACTTGGTATATTCCCTTTGCTATGTTATTATTTATAGCTTCACCTATATTTATCAAATTTATAGAGTTAGAAGATAGAAGACAAAGGATAATTATTTTTTTATTATTGATTATAAGCATGATAATTCAAAGACCTATTAGAGATCTTACAATAAATATTTTTCAAGCTTTTATATATTTCTCTCCATTTTATTGCTTAGGAATATATATATCTATGAATAAAGAGAGAGCAAGAGATATATTAGAGAAAAATATATTATATCTTGGAATTTTATGGGGAATAACTTTAGCATTACAAGTAAGATATAATATTTTAGAAACTATGCAGAAAAGTATTTTTGAAATAAAAGGAATAGATTTAGTAGCTCCAGAAAAATTTTTTATCTGCCTTTTCTTTTTAGGAGTTTTTATGAAATTGGAAAAAGTAGAGAATAGTTTAGGAAAGATGATAAAAAAATCTTTAAGTATATTAGCAGATTGTAGCTTTGGAATATTTTTTATACACAATTATTTTATCTTAATGTTTTGGGAGAGATACCATAATGGAATGGATATGTTAGAAAGTTTAGAATTAGGAATAGTTACTATTATACTATCTACAATAATAGTGTTGTTGTTTAAAAAGATTTTTGGCAAAAAGAGTAGAATATTAATTGGAAGCTGAGGAAAAAATTTTTATTAAGGAGAAACTCTCTTTAGGAAATAATTTAGTTGTATAAGGGAAAGAGGATAGGGAGGTCTATCCTCTTTTAATAATTATATTAAATAGCTAAGTTATCAGGTAGTACAATACTTTTAAATATATTTTCTCTAGAGATAATATAATTATATCCTAAATATATAGAAATACCAAAAAAGAATAAAGAATTTATGGATAAAAAATATTGATAGAAATGAACAATTTTTAAATAAAATTAAAAAATAATTTTTGTTCTATTGACATTATTAAGAAAAGTAGTAAAATATATAAGAACAAAAAATTTTTAGGAGAACATTATGAATATCAAGATTTTTTATTCGGCACTACTCTTTATAACCTATCAGACAATGTTTATGATTACAGGATTTAGTATGAACACAGCAGCATATGGACTTTTTGTCTTGCTACTGTTTTTTTATCATTTGACAAATAATTTAGATTTTTCTAAAAAACCAAAGACACATTCTATTCTTGTAAATATTATGATATTTGTAATATTTCTCTTTTTCTATAAAGATATATCTATTTTTACAGCTTTCTTAGGATTTTCACTTATTCAGATGTTACTTTTTAAAGTTTTTAAAAGGGTATATGAGAGAAACAATAATCTTCCTGCATATAACTGGATAAATAAGAGAAACTTTGTAAAGGTGTTTTTAGACTCATTGGGAATCATATTTGGTATTATTCTAGCCTTTATACTAAAATATGATTTTTTTGTCATATATGAATTAAGAGCAGAATATATAGCTACTTATTTGGCTATATTTTTAATAGGGTATATATACATAAAAATGAGTGATAGAAGCTGGAGCTATACAAATATATTTGATGTGCTAAACCTATTGGTACTAAATTTAGTAACAGCAGTGGCATTTGTAGTAATTATGTTAATAAATGAAGATAAGAGCTTTCCAATAACTACAATAGTGATGGCATATATATTATCAGTGTCAATACAACTTTTATGTAGATATATCTTTAGATTAAAAAGATATTATGGAAAACATAAGAAAATTATTTCTAAACAGAAGAGAACAATAATATATGGAGCTGGAGAAGCTGGAGCTATGTTAGCAAGAGAGTATCTAGTAAATCCAAACTTTCCATATGATTTGATAGGCTTTATAGATGATGACTCTAAAAAGATAGGAACATCTATATACAATATTCCAGTACTAGGAAATAAGGAGAGCTTTGATAAGGTAATAAGAAATGAAAAGATAGAGGAGATCCTTATAGCTATACCATCAATGAATGGTACAGAGCTAGGAAGAGTAGTGGATAGACTGCAAGGAATAGAGGGTATAAGTATAAAGACAGTACCTGGAATCTCAGAGATGATAGATAACAAACCACTATCTAGTCAGGTTAGAAGTGTAAGGATAGAGGACTTGCTAGGAAGAGATGAGATAGTAATAAATGATGGAAGTATAAGAGGACTTATAGAAAACAGAGTAGTATTTGTAACAGGGGGAGCTGGAAGTATAGGTTCGGAGCTTTCAAGACAGATAGCTAAATTTAACCCTAAAAAATTAGTAACTATAGATGTAAATGAAAATGATATATATTTTCTAGAGCTAGAGTTAAAGAGAAGATATCCTAATTTAGATTTGGTATCTGAGATTTGTAATATAAGAGAGGAAGAGAAGGTAGATTTCCTATTTAATAAGTATAGACCAAATGTGGTATTCCATGCTGCTGCCCATAAGCACGTACCTCTAATGGAACATAATCCAGAGGAAGCTATAAAAAATAATATATTTGGAACTAAAAAGGTAGCAGAGTGTGCTGATAAATATGGAGTAGAGAGAATGGTACTTATCTCTACTGATAAGGCAGTAAATCCTACAAACTTAATGGGAGCAAGTAAAAGAGCCTGTGAATTGGTTATTGAGCATATGAATAAGGTATCAAAAAATACTAAGTTTATGGCTGTAAGATTTGGAAATGTACTGGGAAGCAATGGTTCTGTAATACCAATATTTAAAAAACTGATTGAGGAAGGAAAAAATCTAACACTAACTCATAGAGATATAACTAGATATTTTATGACTATACCAGAGGCAGCCCAACTTGTAATAGAGGCTGGAAGCTTAGGTAATGGTGGAGAGATATTTATACTGGATATGGGTAAACCAGTGAGAATATATGATTTAGCTAAGAGGATGATAAAACTATCCAATGCTAATGTAGGTATAGACGTGGTAGGACTAAGACCAGGAGAGAAACTTTTTGAAGAGTTACTATATGATGTAAATTCAGCAATAAAGACAGATAACAAAAAGATATTTATAACTAAGATAGAGGATGGAAATGTAGATATTACTAAATTCTTTACAAAACTTGAAGAGTGTACACATAACCCAAATGTAGAGCATATAAAAGATGTAATGAAAGAGTTGGTAGTGTCGTATAAGGAAGTGAAATATAACTAATGGAAGAAGTTGTATTAATAGGAGCAGGTGGACATGGGAAGGTAGTATTAGATGCAATATTATCTAATCCAAAAGCTAATATAAAAGTTATAGGTTTCTTAGATGATGGAAATATAGAAGAGATAGCTGGAATAAAAAAAATAGGAAATATCTCTGAGTGGAAAAAATATAAAGATAAAAAATTTCATATAGCTATTGGAAATAATAGTTTTAGAGAGAAATTAGCTAAAGAGATAGGAGAAGAGAGATTAATAACAATAATTCATAAAACTGCATATGTAAGTAATATGAGTGAGATAGGAAAAGGTAGCTATATAGGAGCTATGGTAGTTATTAATCCAGAAAGTAAAGTTGGAAAATGTTCAATTATAAATACAGGAAGTATAGTAGAACATGATTGTGAGATAGGAGAATATACCCATCTATCATATAGAGTATTAGTAGGAAGTGAGAGTAAAATTTCAGCTAGAACTATGATAGATATGGGAAGAGTATTAGAGAGAAAAAGTAATATATAGAAAGGGAAAAGAGAATGTTTTTAAAAAGATTATTTGATATAGTGGCTTCCTTTTGTGGAATTGTAATTTTATTACCAATAATGATAATAGTTGGAATAATAATAAAAGTAACTTCCCCAGGACCTATACTTTTTAAACAAAAAAGACTGACTATAGGAATGAGAGAGTTTACTATATATAAGTTTAGAAGTATGAGAACAGATTTTGATAAGGATGCTAAGGGAATACAGGTAAAGGGAAGTAGCAGTGTTATTACTCCAATAGGAAAGATAATTAGAAAGACTAAGTTAGATGAGTTACCACAACTGTTTAATATTTTAGTTGGAGATATGAGCTTTATAGGACCAAGACCAGAACTACCTAGAAGATTACAATATTATTCTGAAAGAGATAAGGGAATATTTAAAGTTAGAAGTGGAATATCTTCTCCAGCAAGTATAGTATTTTCTGATGAAGAGTATCTTATGAATCAAGTGAAAGATCCAGAGAAATTCTATATAGAGCAAATAATGCCATATAAGATAGATCTGAATCTTTACTATGTAGAAACAAGAAGTTTTTGGAATGATATATATCTAATAATAGCAACATTCTTAAAGATAGCTAATAAGGTTGATAATAACAGTATAGTAAAAGATAAAGAGCTACTCGATAAGAAAAAAGAGATAGAGAAAAAGATAGGAGTTGAGTATTAATGAAGAAAAAAACTCTTATGATAACAGGAGCTTCTGGATTTATAGGAAGTAACTTTATAGAGAGATACAAAGAGAAATACAATATTATTCCTATGGATCTATTGAAAGTAAAACCAGAAGAGATAGATTTTAATGGAGTAGATACAGTACTTCATCTAGCAGCACTAGTTCATCAGATGCAAGGAGCTCCAAGAAAAAAATATTTTGAAGTAAATACAGAACTTACAAAAAAAGTAGCTGAAGAAGCTAAAAAACAAGGAGTAAAACATTTTGTATTCTATAGTACAGTAAAAGTCTATGGCTATGATGGAGATTTATATAATCATAATATGATATTGAATGAAGAATCAGAGTGTAGTCCTGTAAATGACCCTTATGGTGAAAGTAAATGGGAAGCAGAAAAAATACTTAGAAACTTAGAAGATGACAACTTTAAAGTTGGAATAATAAGACCACCAATGGTATATGGAAAGGGAGTAAAAGGAAATATGGAGAGCCTTATAAAGCTTGTAAAATTACTTCCAATTCTACCATTTAACTATAGTAAAAATAGAAGAAGCTTAGTGAATATAGAAAATCTTATGTATCTAACAACTCTTGTGATTGATAAGGAAGCTCAAGGAGTATTCTTACCTCTAGATGAGAAAAATATATCTTTAAAAGAAATAGTAGAAGGAATAGAGAAGGCATATAACTTAAAAAGAATTAATATTCCAATGATACAGCCAATATTTTGGTTATTAACAAAAATAAAACCAAACATAATGGTAAGACTATTTGGAACACTACAATTTGATAATAAAATAACAAGAGAAAAATTAGGATATATTCCTAAAGTAAAATATGTAGAGGGGATAAAATGAAAGAAAAGGTTTTAATATTAGCTTCTGTTGCATCTATGATAGATCAATTTAATATTCCTAATATAAAATTATTACAAGAAATGGGATATGAAGTTCATGTAGCTTGTAATTTTGAAAAAGGTAATAGTTGTTCATTTGAGAAAATTCAAGGTTTAAAAAATTTTCTTGAAAATATGAAAGTAAAGTATTATCAAATTAATTTTGAAAGAAATGTATTGAAAGTATTTAGTAATTTTAGTGCTTATAAAGATGTAAAAAAAATTTTAGAAAAGAATAAATATAAATTTTTACATTGTCACTCTCCTATTGGAGGAGTAATAGGGAGGATAGCAGGTCATTTAACAAAAACAAAAGTAATATATACAGCACATGGATTTCATTTTTTTAAAGGAGCACCTTTAATAAATTGGTTAATATATTATCCTATTGAAAAATATTTGTCGAAGTATACAGATATATTAATAACAATTAATAAAGAAGATTATGAAAGAGCAAAAACATTTTTAGCTAAAAGAGTTGAATATATTCCTGGAGTTGGAGTAGATGTAGAAAAAATAAGGAATATAGAAGTAAATAAAGATAAAAAAAGAGAAGAATTAGGATTAACAAAGGATAATATAGTTTTACTTTCTGTTGGAGAGTTAAATAAAAATAAAAATCATGAGGTTGTTATAAAAGCTTTAGCACAATTAAATAATCCAAATATTCATTATTTAATTTGTGGACAAGGAAATTTGAAAGGGTATCTAGAAAAATTAATAAGAAAGTTAAAACTTGAAAATAATATAAAATTATTAGGATTTAGAAAAGATATTTATGAAATTTATAAAATTTCAGATGTATTTGTATTTCCTTCAAAAAGAGAGGGATTATCAGTAGCTTTAATGGAAGCAATAGTTTGTGAATTACCAGTTATTTGTTCTAATATAAGAGGAAATATAGATTTAATATCTTCTGGAATTAATGGAATTTTAGTAGATAGAGAAAGATTTAGTTTAGAAGTATTAAAAAATAGAAAATTTCAAGATATAAAAAAAACTAAGATAAATTTTAATAAAAAAATAATAGAAAAAATTAATATTATAGAAATCGAAAAAAAGAAAAGGAAACTATATGAAAAAACAATTTAAATTAGGGATATTAACTTTATTTTTTGTAGGGGTAGTTATATTATGTTTAATATTAAAAAAAATATATATACTTGAAATAGGGATATTAACACTTTATTTATATGGTTGGTTAAATTTTATTTATTCTAAAAAAAAACCAATAGGATTTATAATTTTTTGGATGAGCTTATTATTTTTTAATTTAAACAAAATTTTTTTTGACCTGTTTGGTATAGAAAAGTGGGATAAAATGACTTGGTGGATAAATTATACTTATTCAGAAAAGGCTAAATGGTATACGTTAATAATAGTTTTTTTAGCGTTATATAGTATTTTATTTGGAGGTATTGTAGGGGATAATAGAAAAAAAATATTTTATAAAATAAAAATTACAAAACTAACCAAAAATATAAGTTTTGTTTTATTTTTATATAGTACATTAATATTTTTCTTAAAAACATTAGCAGAACTAAGAGTTATTTCTAAACTTGGATATGTTAGTATATATACTGGGACTTTGGATCAAATAAATTATCCAATTTGGTATACAGGAAATTCTATACTGATAAAGTTATCTTTTTATACATTACTTATAAATAAAATGAAGAAAAAAACTTTTTTAGTATATTCAATTATATATTTAATGTTATATTTTATATCTTCATTTAAAGGACAAAGAGTATTTTTTATATCAGAACTTCTTATTATAATTTATTTATATATCAAAATTTATTGTATAAAAATAAATTTTAAATTTTATTTAAAATATATTATCATTTTTATTGGAATTTTATTTTTTATTTTCTTTATGGAAACTTTTAGAGGAAATGGAACATTAGGAAATTTAAAAATAATAGAAAGACTAAATGATTATTCTAGTAATTTAGATATAATAACTTTATATTTAGATTTTCAAGATAAAGGACTTAGAGAATTAAATTATTTTTTTGCTCCAATAACAGATGGAATTAATAATATTTTGAATTATTCAATTTTTAAAGAAGGATATAGTGAGATGTACTTAAAATATAGACAGGAGTTATCAATTCAATTATCAGCATTTTTAAATAAAAGTTTATACTTAAAAGGATATGGATTAGGTGGAAATTATTTGGCTGATATTTATTCAACTTTTGGAATTATAGGAATTTTTATAATTAATTTCATTATTGGTTTTTTATTATTTAGAGATTATATATTTTTTAGAAGTAAATATTTAATAATATTATATATATTTTTTTTTAAAAAATTAATATATGCTCCAAGAGCAAGCTTATTATTTTTACCACATGAAGTTTTACTTATATGGATATATATATTTATTTTAGATTTTATTGGAAGGAGAAAGAAAAATGTTAAAATTAATAATAAAGAGTTTATGTCAAAACAAAAGTTTAATATTTAAATTTCCATTAGCATTTTTATTGAGTATTTATTATTATCCTAAATTTAGATATCAAAAAATTTGGATTGTAGGAGGACATGGAGGAGACTTATATGATGATAATGGAGCTATTTTTCATCAGTATTTATTAGAAAAAAATGAAAAAGTTTATTTTTGTTTAAAAAAAGAAAGTAAGGATTATATAAAAATAAAAAAAATATATACTAATAGTATTATTGAAAAAAATTCAATAAAAAGTATTATAATTTTTATTTATTCAACATATGTTATTTATTCACATTCACCTGGAGATGTTTTAAATATATTTCATTATTTATTTAATAATAAGATATATGTTTTCTTGCAACATGGGATAACTTGTTTTAAAAGAGTTACTCCAGAAAAAAGAGCAAATTTATATGTAATAGCAACAAATAGAGAATATAATATTTTTATAAAAGAAAATGTAGAAAGAAAAAGATTAGTAAAAGTAGGATTTCCAAGATTTGATAAGTTAATTGATACTTCAAAAAATTTAGAGAAAATAATATTATATATGCCTACTTGGAGAACTTGGAAAGAAGGAAATGAAATTTTAATAGAAAAAATAAATAGTTTAATAAACAATGTAAAATTAATTAATTATTTAGAAAAAAGTGGGTATAGTTTTCATATTTACTTACATCATGCTATTCAAAAATATTTAAATAGTTTAAATAGCAAAAATATAAAAATAATTTATCCAGGTGAAATCATGTTACAAGATGAATTAAAAAAGAGTCAAATTTTAGTTACTGATTATTCATCAGTGGCTTGGGATTTTTGGTATATGAAGAAAAAGGTATTATTTTACCAATTTGACCAAAAAGAATTTTTAGAAAAAGTAGGAAGTTATATAGAGTTTGATAAGAATTACCATGATATTATCTGTAAAAATGAAGAAGAATTAATTTTAAAATTACTAGAAGAAGAAAATAGAGAGTATTCAGATAGTTTTTATTTTAAGGATACCAAAAATTGTGAAAGGTTATATAAAAAAATATGTAATTATAACAAAAAGAAAGAGAGATAAAAAATGAGATTAGAGAGTGAAGTAAAAATTTCTATAATAATGGCAGTTAATAAAAAACATGAATTTATAGAAAAAGCTATTGATAGTATTCTTTTACAAACTTTTAAGGAATTTGAATTTTTAATTATTATTAATGGTGATTATGAAAACTTAATACCATTTTTAGAAAAATATAAATTAAAAGATAAAAGGATTAAGATCTATAGAAGTGATATAAAACAATTACAATATAATTTAAATTTTGGAATAGATAAAGCTCAAAGTAATATAATAGCAAGAATGGATAGTGATGATATTTCATTACCAAGTAGATTAGAAAAACAATACAATTATCTCTTAGAAAATAATATTGATATTTTAGGAACTGATTTTTATTATATTGATAAAGATGATAGAGTTATTAATAAAAAAAATTTTGTAGAGTTCAAAAATGAGGAAATAAGGAGGAAATTATACTATCATTGTGTATTTTGTCATCCAACTTTAATGTATAAGAAACAAGTTGTTTTAGATGTTGGCGGATATTGTTTTGGAAAAGTAGCAGAAGATTGGGATTTATTTTTAAGACTTTTAAGAAATAAAAATATAGTATTTGGTAATTTAAATGAAAGACTATTTAAGTATAGGATTCATGATTTGCAAATGTCAAGTTTGAATATAAAATTAAATTTTTTTAATATAAGTTTTTTATATTTTAGGGAATTATTTTATCAAAAAAATATTAATTTATTAAAAGGAGGGATTCTTTATTTAATATTTTTTATTTGCACTCCTTTTTATGTGAAACTAAAAAAAATTAGAGAAAGGAATTTAGAATAATGTTAAAAATATTGCATATTACAGATTATTCAATGATAGGAGGAATTGAAACATATATTAAGGAGGTGGCGGAACTAGAGAAAAGCGAAAATCAAGTTGAAATTTGTGTTTTAAATTTAAAAAATAATTATTTAAAATCAGAAAAAATAACATTATTAGACTTGACAAAATACAATATACTACAAAAATATTTTGAAATAAAAAAAATATTAAAAAAAAATAGGTATGATTTAATATATGTACATTCTTTAAAAAGTAAAATATATTTAAGTTTTTTAAAAATAAAAAATTTGAATGTAAATTATATAGAACATGGAGTATATTATGGAAGAAGAAAATATTTACAAAGCATACGAAAATTTATTTTTAATAATTTAGTATATAAATATCCTAATAAAATAATTTGTGTTCAAGAAAACGTTAGAATGTCAATAATAAATAATTTTCCTAATTTTTTATCTAAAACAATAACTATTGAAAATGGAATAAATTTAGAAAAATTTAAATTTAATTATATTCCAAAAGCGAAAGGAAAAAGAAAAATTATTGCAGTAACAGCAAGACTTGTTCAAGAAAAAGGAATAGATATTTTAATAGAAGCACTAGCACTATTAAGAGAAAAAGATATTAAGTTAAAAATTATTGGAACAGGAATCTTAAAAGAGGAATTATTACAGCTAGTAAGAAAAAGAAAATTAGAAAAAATAGTGGAATTTTTAGGAGAAAGAAATGATATAAAAAATATACTACAAGGAGTTGATTTCTATATACAGCCTTCAAGAGTTGAAGGGTTTGGATTAGCTTTATTAGAAGCAATAACGATGGGGATACCAGTAATTATAAGTGATATAGCTGCTTTTAGAAGATTGGTAAATTTAGATAATTATGAATATTTTTTTGAAAGTGAAAATATTCATGAGCTATATGAAAAAATAGATAAAATGTTAAATGAGGAAAGTCAAAATTTAGAGTATTTGAGTTATCAACTAAGAAGAATAGGTAAAAACTACTCAATAGAAAATACAGTTAATAGTTTACATAAGGAATGTTTAAAAAATGGGTAAGAAAGGATTATTAAAAGATATTGGTTTAAATATTTTGATAACATTAATTTTAAATATTTTTTTGTTTCTTATAAATAAATATTTTTTAAAAAACTTAGGGATAAGAAATTTAGGATTAATGAAATTATTTACTCAAATGATGATGTATTTAAATATAGTTGAATCTGGAATAGGTGTAGCAGGAACATATGCACTATATAAACCAATAGTAGAAAAAAATTTTCTTAAAGTAAGTATTATTATAAATACAATTTCTATATTATATAAAAAAATAAGTATTTTAATTCTTTTAATAGGGTTAATTTGTAATTTTTTATTACCTTTTTTAATCAATGATATTTTAGATAAGAGTATATATTTATATTGGAGTTTATATGTTATTAATTTATCAATCTCTTATTGTTATGTAAAATATAATATTTTATTTATTGCAAGTCAAGAATATAATTTAACAAGGATAATAGATGGAACAGGAAAAATTGTTTGCTATACTTTACAATTAATAGTAATTATGATTCTAAAAAATTTTTATATTTTTATTATAATGATGTATCTTGATACAATATTACAATATTTTATGTATAAATATTTTTTTAAAAAAAAATATTTATACATAGTAAAGACCAATAAAGTAGATATTTCAATCAGAAAAAATATGAAAAATTTGTTGTTACATAAGTTGGGAGGAATATTTGTATTTAATGTAGACTTAATATTGATTACTAAATTTGTTTCTTTAGATGCAGTTGGAATATATGCTAGCTATCAAATGGTAACACAAATATTTGGTGTAGGTATTAATATGATTTTAAATATAGTGAGACCTAAAATAGGTAAATATATGGCAATAAATAGTAAAGAAACTATTTATAGATTTTGGAGAAAATATAATATATTATATTTATTTGTATGTTTATTTTTAACTCTCTGTACAAATTATTTACTAGATCCATTTATTAAATTTTGGTTAGGAGATGGATTATTTTTAGAAAAAAATATAAAAATTTTAATAGTTTTTAATATGTTTGTTTTATATTTTAGAAAATTTATTGAACTTATTAAAGAAACTAATGGTTTTTTTAATGATATAGAAGCTCCAATAATAGAAGCAACATTGAAGATAATGTTTTCGTTAATATTAGGAAAAACACTTGGATTAGAGGGGATTTTAATGGGAACAGCTATATCTAATACAGTTATTATTTTATTGTATAAGCCAATTTTAATTTTTAAAAATTGTTTTAATCAAAAGAAGAAAGAATATATTAAAATTTATGGACAATATTTATTGTTAGTATTGTTGTCTTTAGCTTTTTTTAGAATATTAGAAATAAAAAATATAGAAAAAAATATAAAAAGTTGGTTAGATTGGATAGTTTATGCTACTACAATTTCAGTGATAACTGGAGTAGTTTTATTTGTAGTTTTCTTACTAAATAAGGATTTTAGAAATATAATAAAAACTTATGTACTAAAGAGAAAATAATCAAGAGGAGAGTTTAATTTATGAAAGTAACAAAGAAGGCAGTAATACCTGCAGCAGGACTTGGTACTAGAGTATTACCAGCAACTAAGGCACAGCCTAAAGAGATGTTAGTAATAGTAGATAAACCATCACTACAATATATCATAGAGGAGCTAGTAGAATCTGGGATAAAAGATATAATCATAGTTACTGGTAGAAATAAAAATAGTATTGAAGACCACTTTGATTACTCTTATGAATTAGAAGATACTCTTAAAAAAGATGGAAAAGATAAGTTACTAGGAAAGGTAGAAAGTATATCATCAATGGCTAATATCTGTTATGTTAGACAAAATCATCCAAAAGGATTAGGACATGCTATATTAAAAGCTAAATCTTTTGTAGGAGATGAGCCATTTGTAATAGCATTAGGAGATGATATAGTATATAATGATATACCAGTAGCAAAGCAACTAATAGATAATTACTCTAAATATCAATCTAGTATAGTAGGTTGTCAAGAGGTAAAAAAATCTGATGTATCTAAGTATGGAATAGTAAAACCATCTAAATCATTAGATGGAAAAACTGTAGAGATGGTAGATTTTATAGAGAAACCTAGTATAGAGGAAGCTCCATCAAGACTTGCCTGTCTTGGAAGATATCTACTTACTCCAAGGATATTTGAATACTTAGAAAAAACAGAACCAGGAAAAGGTGGAGAGATACAGCTTACAGATGCTATAGTGGCTATGATGAAAGATGGAGAAAGGGTATTAGCTTACAACTTTGATGGAAAGAGATATGATATAGGTAATAAGTTTGGATTACTTAAAGCAAATATAGAGTTTGGACTAAGAAATGAGGAGACAAGAGAGGAACTATTAGAATATCTTAAGAATATCTAGGAGCAACTTATGTTTAAAATTAACCAAAACATATACAACAAAATAGGAGAGTTAGGTGTATATATCTACACCCTCTCTCTTTTTATATCCAAATCTGGAGTAAATATAGGACTAGGATTTTTAGTATTAGCCTTTTTACTCTATCTTTGGGATAAAAGAAAAATAAATTTAACAATAGAGGAAAAATATATATTGGTTATCCTTATTCTACTACCAATATTTAGTTTTTTCTCAGCAGGAGGGACTCACTCTTTTCAAAGAGCTTTAGAGAAGTCATACAGATATATTGGACTTTTTTTTATACCTTACTTTCTTTGGGAGGATAGAGTTGTAAAAATAGTACTATCACTTTTTTCCCTCAGTATAATAATATCTTTTATTAATGGTATTCTATATTACAAAAAACTTAAGTGGAATTTTAATATAAGATTTCTTAGTTTTTCAAGTAATACCTTAGATGAAGCACATATATTAGCTATGGGGAGTATGTTAATTTTAGTGGCTATTGTCTACTATATCAAAGAGAGAAAATATATATTTACCCTTATCTTAGCAGTATTAGCCTTAGTGATGACACAGGGAAGAGGAGCGTGGCTAGGTTTTGGAGCTGGATTATTTGTAGTTTCTTTCTTTCTCTTTAAAAGTAAAAAAATCTTTATAGCTATAACTATTCTTACTCTTCTTTTAGGTTATGGGGGTATCAATAGTAAAGCTTTAGAGAATAATAGATATATTAAGAGATTTGAAAGCATAAAGAGTAGTGCTGATAATTCTAATAATGCTAGAATACTTCTATGGAAGAGTGGAATAGAGATGTATAAAGCTAATCCAATATTTGGAGTGGGAAGAGATAATGCTGGAGATTACTCTTTAGAGTATATGAAAAATCATTTTAAAGGACAGAAACCTAATTATTTTTCTAAAAGAATGATGGAGTTAGCTGGAGCTGGAAATCTACATAGCCTATATGTCACATCTTTAGCTGAGGAAGGAATACTGTCTATCCCCTTTATAGGAATGTTCCTATTTATCTTATACAAGCAGATAAGATACTGTTTAACTAGGGAGAGAGATTTTAATTTCTATTTAGTAGTAGGTACGATGGGTATGCTTGTAGCCTTTTTAGTAGGTGGACTTACAGAAAATGTATGGAGAGAGATATGGAAATCTAACATGTTTGTCTTTATAGTTGGATTATATCTATCAAGAGTAAAACAAGAATGACTTTCGTTTAAAGAGGTCATTCTTATTTTTTTATTATATTTCAAAAAAGTTGGTAAAACTATAGCAAACGGATGCCAATGCTAGTGGAATAAAAAAATTCTTTTTGTTAAAATTTTGTTAATAGGTAGACTTTTGTAGTTGTATGAATATAGCTAAGAGAAAAATATTTATGTTAAAATTTTATTAAAAGATTGAACCCATATGAACAGATATGAACCTGTTCTCTAGCTAAAGGGTAATGTTTTATGCTAAAATTTTAATGTAGGTGGTAGTGAGTGGAAGTGAGTTTTACTCAGTAGAAACTCATACAAAAATATGTTAGATTATAACAAAAAGAGGATGAGGAGGTAGCAAAATGGAAAGACCAGAATACTATGGAATTTTACCATCAAAGGTGAGATATGATGAGAGGCTAAAACCAATGGAGAAGATAATGTTTTCAGAGTTGACAGCTCTGGTACATAAAAAGGGGTATTGCTATGCTAGTAATATGTATTTTGCAGCTCTGTATGGGGTACATAAAAGTACTGTAAGTGCATGGATAAGTAACTTGGCAAAGTGTGGACACATAACTACCAAGTGTATAATGAAAGATAAGAGAGTAGAGGAGAGAAGAATATATATTGCAGAAGAAAGTGATATAAGTTATTTTCCTAAGTTGGACAAGGAAAAGAGTAACACAGTAGATGATAAAATTTTAGATGAAATTCTTGAAGAGAAGGTAGAGAGAAGAGAAAAAACTCCAGAGGAATTAGAAGATGTAAGAAAAAAACTTTTAAGGGATCTATTTGGATGTGAGGGAGAATAAAAAAATTACCAGGGTATCTATAAAAGAGTGGGGAGGGTATACATAAAAAAATCCCAAACCTATTCGTAAAAAGTAGAAGTATAATAGTACAAGAAGAATAATACAAGAGTAATAATATAAAAAGAATAATATATAATTATATAAGTTTTAAAGAGTTTAAAAATAGTTGTAAACATTTATTTTAAAAAAAACAATAAAAACTTAACATATTCAAAATAAATTCTTTGCAATTTAATAATTTTGTAGTATAATGTAGAATGAAAAATTAGAATTGGGAGGATTGTATCTACAAATGTCTAGAAAGAAAAAGTATGAAGATTATGATGAAGAATTTGAAAACGATGAAGATGAGATAGATCTAGCTGACCTTATCTTTACATTAATAAGAAGATGGAAGCTGATAGTTCTTACAGCTATACCAGTGGTAATATTAGGGGTAATATTTGCAATTACAAGACCAACTGTATATCAAGCAGAGACTACACTAATAGTATCTAACAATATGAGTAGTGTATCATTAGATAGTAGTGATATCTCTCTTAGCCAAAGACTAGTAATAACTTATTCAGAGATAGCTAAAAATAAATCTATCTTAAATAAAGTAATAAACAAATATGACCTAGATACAACTGCTGAGGGATTAGCTAAACTAGTAACTATAACTCCAGTAGATAGTACAGAGTTAATATCTTTAACATATAAAAATAGTGATCCACAACTTGCAGCTATGGTAACAAATGAGATAGCTAATGAGTTTATGGATAAAGTAGTACAAGTAATGAGAGTAAGAAACGTAAATGTAGTAGAGAAAGCTCAAGTACCTGTACAACCTCTTCCTAAAAAGAGAGCCCTTATACTTCTTGCATCAGTTGTTTTAGGATTAGCAGCTGGAACAGGAATGGCTTTCGTAATGGAGTTCCTACATAAAAAACTTAGAAAACCATCTGAGATACAAGCTATCTTAGGAGTTTCTATGATAGGAATGATACCAGACTTAGAGAATGTTATAGCTGAAAAGGATGAGGATAGTAATGAGTAAGAGAAAGATATTTTTTATACAAGAGGACAATATGGAGGCTACAGAAGCCTTTAGAACAGTGAGAACTAACCTTGCTTTCCAAAATGATAAAGAGATAGGTAGAAAGATAATGGTAACAAGCTCTATTCCAGGAGAGGGAAAATCTACTCTAGCTGGAAACTATGGTGCCAGTCTTGCTATAGCTGGGAAAAAAGTACTTCTAATAGACTGTGATATCAGAAGACCTAGAGCACATGAGAGCTTTGGAATAAAAGTAGAGAGAGGATTAGAATCAGTACTTACTGAAAATGTAAATCCTAAAGATGTAATTATAAAAGACCTAATCCCTAACTTTGACTTATTACCTACTAAGCATATGAGATACAATGTAACAGAGTTATTTATTGGAGATAAGATGAAAGAGGTAATCTCTAGCTTAGAAAATGAGTATAATACTATCATTCTAGATATGCCACCTCTAGCAGTAGCTTCAGATGCTGCTATCCTATCTAAATATGTAGATGGTGTAGTAGTAGTAGTAGCTTATGACCAAGTAGCAAAAAGAGAGCTTGAGTTTACAAAAGAGATGCTATCTAATGCAGGGGCAAATATCTATGGATTTGTTGTAACTAAGGTAGATAAAGGTGGATTATCTTATGGAAACTATGGATATTACAATAATTACTATTCATACTACCAAGAGTACTACAGTGACAGTAATGGAAATAGAAAAAAACACACTGTAAAGAAACCTAAGAGTAAGTTTGGTAAATTTATACATGATATAAAAGAGCAGTATAAAAGACAATTTTCAGGAGACTTGAAAGGGAAAAAATAATGGTTGATATTCATTCACACATACTTTTTGGAATAGATGATGGACCAATAGAGATAGAAGAGAGCATAGATATGATAAGACAGGCAGTATCTGTAGGATATACAGATATTGTCTGTTCTTCACACTATCTGATAGGTAGATTTGAAAATCTTAACTATGATAAAAACTTTGAGATTTTAAAAAATAGAATCCTAGAGGAAAAAATTCCTTTAAATATTCATAAAGGTAATGAGTTTGCCTTAGATCCAGAGTTTTCAGCTCATGAAAATAGAATAAATAAGATGGCTGGAAGTAGATATATACTGGTGGAATTAAAGGATGAACTTATATATGGAGCCTGTAAAAGTTTTTTTAAAAACGTTATAGCTAAAGGATATATTCCAATTTTTGCCCATGTAGAGAGATATCCTCATATCAAGGTACAGGAATTTAGAGAATTAGTAGATATGGGAGTGGTCCTACAGATGAATATTAGAATGGCAGTTAACCCTATACCTAAGGCTAAATATCTATTGGAGAATGGGTATATATCAATAATAGCTACAGATAGTCACCGTATGGGAAGAAGAGACTACAATATAGATGAGTATTTGAAAAAGTTGGAGAGTTCTTTAGGTAGGGAGCTTTTTCAAGTGCTTATGGAAGAGAATCCAAGAAAAGTGATAGAGGATAAAGAGATAGTTACAGAGATAAAGTATGAGGGAGATGGCGATGAAGAGAAGAAAGTTAATGGGATTGGCCGCATTTTTAGCAATTTGTTCAACAAGTTTTTCAAGTGATTTCTTTACTCTAGATGATGTACTAAACAGAGTAAAGGATACAAACCCACAGATTAGAGCTCAAAAGATGAATGAGGAGAGCAAAAGAGAGCTAAAAGAAAAAGCTTGGAAAAACTTAGTTACTCCACCAGTAAATCTATCAAATGAAGATGAATGGGAAGTAGTAGAAAAATATGGAGTTGGACTTAAAGAGTTAGAAATGTATTTACCCATATTTGAAGGTGGAAGAACATTAAATAACTATAAAAAAGCAAAAACTCAATATGAGATAGCTCAAAAAGATAGTGACTTAGTAGGAATAGCAGCTCAAGAGGCAGCAGTGGCAAAATTCTTTGAAGCATTGAACTACAAAAAACAGATAGAGATAACTGATAAGGCAATAGAGGCTTTAGAAAAACAAAGAGAAAGAATATCTGATCTATATAATAATGGTAAATTAGTACCAAAGTCAGAGCTATTAAAGATAGAAGCTGATATAGAGAATAATAGAGGTATTAACTTAGAGAATAAGCAGAAAGAGGAAGCTAGCCTAGGAGAGTTAGCAAGATTATTAAACTATCCAGTAAATAGTCCATTGGAATTAAAGGATTTTAATCCATTACAATTTTTAGAGGCAAAGGCTCATATTACCGAGGAAAATAAGACACCTGTGGAGAATACTCTACTAGGTTCTAAGGAAGCTCTAAAATTAGATAGTGCTAACTATGATGTAAAGATAGCAAAGGCTGCATTATATCCCACTATTTATACAAAATATACATATAGATATAGATATAATGATAATGGAACTTTAAGAAAATATGATGCTGATAAAAGAGATATATTTGAAGTAGGATTTAGATGGGTACTTTCTTGGGGAGCTGACTTAGATAATGTAAGATCTCAGGAGTATCTATATGAGAAAGCTAAGATAGAGTACGAGGATAACTTAAAGGGAATATCTCTTGATATGAAAAATAAGTTAGGAGAGATAAAGGCTCTATATGGAAAATCTCTAGCTATGGAGAAAAGAGCTAACTTACTTCAAGAGAATATGGATATAGATAGTATGAGATATGAGAATGAGTTACTTACAACTTTCGACTACTTGAACTCTGTAAATAGTTTTAGAGAGGCTCAAGAGGATTACTATGAGTTACAAAGAAAGCTTGTATTAGCAGTAATAGAGTATGAAAATCTATATAGATAGGGAGAATAAATAATGGAGAGTGGAATGAAGAAGAAAATAGCTATAGGAGCTATAGTTATTGCATTAGTAGGTTATGGAGCCTATAAGATGAATATTTTAGGAACTACTGAGGTAAAGATAGCTAGAATAGAGGTAGGAGATCTTTCAGATATGAACCTATATACAGGAATGGTAGTACCTGGAGAGATAAAACCTGTATATATCTCAGCTCCAGCAGTAATAGAGAGAATCTTAGTAAAAGATGGAGAGGAGATTACAAAAGATACAGAGCTTATACTATTTAGTAACAAAAGTATAATGGAAAATGATAAGGCTCTTAGAGTAAATGAACTAGATATACAAAATGTGAAGTTACAGATAGCTGACTTAGATTCTGGTTCTATGAAATTGGAATTAGATAACAGAGAGTTGGAGATAAAAAATCTAGAAGAGAAGATAAAAGCTGATATGAGAAGATTACCAGTAGTGACAGAGGAAGCTAGAACTCTTCAAAAAAGAGCAGAAGCATATATGCAACTACTATCTAAAGATGGAGTATCAGCAACTGAAGCAAGTAGAATAAATACTGAATCGGGAAGAAAACAGGTAGAGTTAGAGGATTTAAAAACTAACTTAGAGTTAAATAGACAAAAACATCAACTTATGGTAGTAAGTTATGAGAGTTTAAAAAGAGAGTTAAATATAGAAGAGGCAAAATTGAGATCTAGTCTTGAAAAGTTAGAATTGGAAAATGAGACATTAAAGATTAGAGAGAAACAATTAAAAGAGCCACTTACTGCTGGAGTAGATGGAGTAGTAGTAGGAATAGATGTACAGGAAGGAAGTGTAACACAACCTGGAGAGAGATTACTAGCTGTATCTACAACTGGTGGAAATAGAGTAAATGTAGAGGTACCTCTATACCAATCTTCTGCTATAGCAAAGGGGCAACCAGCTATAATAGTATCTAGAGATAGTGATGGAGATAAGCAATATAAAGGTAAGGTAGAGAAAGTTTCTACTGCTGCTGTAGATAGTAAATACTCTAAAACTAAGGAAAAAGTAATTCAGGTAGAGGTATCAATAGATGAGGAAAATGATTTAAGACCTGGATTTATAGCTGATGTAGAGATCAGTGGACAAGCTAAAACAGCTGTACCAGTTGTAAATAGTTTCTCAGTAATAGAGGAAGATGGAGAGTACTTCGTATATATCAATGATGGTGGAAGAGCTAGAAAACAAAAGGTAAATGTAGGAGCTAGAACAGTAAATAGCTATGAGATACTAGATTTACCAGTTGGAACACAGGTAATAGTAAATCCATTTAAAGTTAGAAACGGTGAAAAAATAAGGGTTGTTGAGTAAGATGAAGATGATATTCTGGTTTGCATGTAAGATGCTTTTGGGGAATAGTAAAAGAGCTATATTTCCTTTTTTAGGAGTAGTAGGAGGAATAACTGCACTTATTATGTCATTCTCACTAGGAGCAGGGGGAGAGGAGATAATATCTACTAATCTTTCAGCTATAGGGAGCAATAGAATAATGATAGGTGGGCAGGAGATGAGTGCTAGGGATATGCAGATAATAGAGAACTATCCCTTTGTAGAGTACACACTCTTTCCTGGAGCTAGAGAAAACAGTGGAAACAATATATTTATTGGGTATTCTCAAAAGGCACTTATGGCATTGGGACTTAGAAATCTAGGAGATAGAGAAGTCATACTAGATAAGAATCAGTTTCCAGATAAGCAGCCAGGAGATAGGGTAGACCTAGTTACAGAAAATGGAGTAAGAAGTTTTACTGTAGCAGGAATCTACGAGGAGAAAAACCCTTTTGAACTGATGAAACAGGGAAATAGAATAATAGTTTCTCAAGGATATTTTGAGAGGCTATTTGGAAAATATAGGTATAATGAGCTCATTGTATCTTTTGATAAAAACGAAGATGCTGAGGACCTAATCCCTTTACTACTAAAGAGATTTAATGAGGATAGAAGAAGTTATGGACAGGTGAGATTACTTGAAACACCTGAAGTATATAAAAGAATTGTTAAAATTCAAAGAATGGTAAAAAATACATTGGGTATTCTATCTTTTATATCTCTATGTATTGGAGGATTTGGTATAATGAACCTAATAGCAGGGGGAGTGAGAGCTAGAACTGGACATATAGGTATACTAAGAGCTATGGGTATGTCTAGAGAAAATATCGTAAAGATATTTTTAGCAGAGGGAGTTATTATCTCTATAATAGGCTCACTTTCAGGTGTTATAATAGGTGTAATAGGTGCTATCTTAAGTGGAAAACTTATAATGATACCACCACAATTTAATGTGTTACAAATTTTATTTGCTCTAGTAGTCTCTTTGGCATTTGGTATAGGAATGGGAGTGTATCCAGCAAGAAAAGCTGGTAATATAGCGATTACAGATGCACTAAGAGATATTTAGATATATTTATTACAATTAGGAGGGAAGAAAATGATGAAAAAATTATTACTAGGAAGTTTACTAGTTTCATCTGCCGCTTTAGCAGTAGGACCAGAAGCAGCTGTTACTTCATCAGCTGCAGTATCATCTAACGAAGTAGGAACAGGAAAATATTTCTACATAGCTCAAAATTATCAAGAGCTAGCAGCTGTTCCAGGATTTACTATGAGTGCTCCAGCAGGATTAGTTCCAGGTAAAGGAGTAGTATTTGCAGGTATTGGAGGACTTCATACTAATGGTAAGAAAGGAAACGATACTGACGGATCAATGGCAGTAGGATTTGGATACGGAAATCCTTATGAAACAGTAGGAGGAGCTGTATCATTATCACTAGGAAGTATCAATCCTGATGATGGAGGAGCATTCAACAGAGGATCTCTTAACCTATCTTTAGGACACAACTTCTCACAATATGGATTAGGAGTAGCAGTTGGGGTAAACACTATAGACTTATGGCATGACAATGGTAAAGATGAGATGGATGAAAGCTACTATACATCAGTAACTAAATTATTACCAAATGATGTAGCACCAGTTGTTGTAACAGCAGGATTAGGAAACAATGACTTTGCAAAAGTGAACGAAGATGGAGATAAGAAAGATCACGTATATCCATTCGTATCAGTTGCAGCATATGTAATGCCACAATTAAGCTTAATCGCTGACTATACAAGTGGAGTAACTACTTTAGGAGTAGGAATTGTTCCATCACCAAAATTACCAATAACTATCACAATGGGAGCTTACAACGTAAACAAACAAACTGTTGATACAGGAAATGACAAAGTATCTTTCGTAGGTTCTCTATCTGCATCATATGCATTCTAATTTTAGAGAAAATTAAAAGGAGGAATAAGAATGAAAAAATTATTAGTACTTGCTTTAATGACATTATCAGTAGCAGTATTTGCAGCTGATGAGAATACATCTTCTGATTCAACTACTGGAACTACAACTACTTCAGTAGGAGGAGCAGTACCTGCAGCAGCACCAGTTAGTGTTGGAGAATCTTTCATGGGAGCATTCGGAATGGGATCATCATCTCCAGCTGGAACTTCATCTTCAAACTCAGTAGGTTCAGTATCTTCTGGAATGTCTTCAATAGGATCAAACACAGTAAATAACGTAACTGTAACTACTCCATACTCTTACAAATAAGAGCTATTAAAGATTCTTAAGTTGAAATCAAAAAATAGAATAATTCAATAATATAAAAGGAAAAAAGTTTACTTCCAATCGCTAGTGCTTACGCAATGCTCATTACAGTAAATTTTTTTCCTTTTTCTTTACTCTGATTTCAATTTAAGAAAATTAGAGATATATAAAAATCAAGAATGACGAAGATTGAGAAGAATAAATAGAGCAAGTCAGTGAAGGTAAACGCTAAAAAACACAACTGTTTGAGTGAAACGAGTTTTGTGTTTTTAGTGCACCGAGCTATACTTGCTCTTTATTCTTTGAACGAAAATCATTCTTGATTTATTTTAAATTATATTAAAATTTTGATATTAAGTTTATAAATTTTTAGAAAATTTCTTTTCAACTTATAAAAATTATAGTATAATAGTAAAATATTATAAATTTAATTAGGAGAAAAGAGAATGGCAAAAGAGAAAGAAGAGTATGGATTATTTACTGCTATTGCTATGATAGTTGGAATAGTAATAGGTTCAGGTATATTTTTTAAAAGTGATAACATATTAGTATATACCAATGGAAGTATAATAAAGGGAGTGGCAGTATTTGTAATAGCCGCTATTGGAATAATATTCGGAAGTCTTGCTATAGCTGTTTTAGCAACAAAAACTACTAAGCCTGGTGGAGTTATTACCTATGCAGATGAGTATGCAGGAAGAAAAATAGCTGGAGCTTTTGGATGGTTTCAGGTATTTATCTACTATCCATCACTATTAGCTGTGGTATCTTGGATAGTTGGGGTATATATGTGTATGCTTATGGGGTGGGAAGCTACTCCAGAGAGAATGGCAATAATAGGAGCAATAGCATTTTTAGGATGCTATACTATCAACTATTTCTCAGCATTACTAGGAGGATTTTTCCAAAACTTTACTACTATATCTAAAGTTATTTTAATAGGAGTATTGGCTATAGCTGGATTTAAATATGGAGATCCTAAGATTATAACTAATGCAGAGATGCTAGCAGCTGGGGGGGCACTAGCTTGGTTGGGAGCTCTAGCTCCAATAGCTTTTTCATATGATGGTTGGGTAGTTTCTACCTCTATATCACATGAGATAAAAAACTCTAAAAAAAATCTACCAATAGCTCTTATAATAGGACCTATATTTGTATTGGTAGCATATGTACTATATTTTGTGGGAATAAGTATCTTAGTTGGTCCAGAAAGAATAATGGAACTAGGGGATGCCCATGTAAATGAAGCTGTAACTATGTTATTTGGAACAGCAGGAGCAAAGATATTTTTAATCTTCATAATATTTTCAGTGCTGGGAACTCTTAATGGATTTACATTAGGATTTTTAAGAATGCCTTACTCACTAGCTATTAGAGGAATGTTTCCAATGGCAGAAAAGATTAGCTATTTAGAGGAAGGACATCATGTACCTAAGTTTTCAGCTAAGATAGCTTTTGTAATTACAGCAGTATTTATAGTTATTAACTACATAGCTCAAAAGTATAATCTAATACCAAACTCTGATATTTCAGAGATTCCTATAGTAGCTAGTTATATTCTATATATTATTCTTTATTTCTGTGTAATTAAATTATATAGAAAAGGAGAAGTAGATGGAGCTATAAAAGGATTAATAATCCCTATAATAGCTATTTTAGGTTCTTTGATAATAATAGTAGGGGGATTACAAAATCCAATGACATTTATTTATTTAGGAATTTGTGCTGTTGTTATATTGATAGCTTTAAAATATTTGAGCAATAAAAAAATTGCCTAAATTAAATAAATCCTGTATAATATCTCATGTGTAAAAAATTATGGAGGAAAAGAAAAGTGAGAGAGTTAGATGAAAGAAGGATTTATGAAGAAGAGGATGAGATAGATTTAATGGAGCTTTTTCATACAATATTAAAGCATAAGGTAAAGATAGTTATAGTAACTATAGTAGTTATGTTATTATCTACTTTAGGTGGATATATCTATAATAGATTAAATAGTTTTAATACAGCTATTATAGGTTTTAATTATCCAGAGTTACAAAAAGGAAAAAATCCAGATGGTTCAATATTTTTAAGAACTGATATTATACCTCTAGATGTAATTAATGATACTTATAATATGTATCAAGAGAAATTAGGCGGAAAAAAATTAGATGATTTTAGAAACTCTATAGAGGTAGAAGGAATAATACCAGATTCTACACAAACCCTTATAGATAATGCATTAAAAAGAGGAGAAACTCTATCTTTTACTGCTAGTAACTACAGAATTAAGATTAAAGAAAAAGATAAAGAGATATTAAATAAGTTAATAAATGATTCAATAAGTAGTTATATTACTAAGCATAAACCCAATTATATAATTCAAACAATAGGAGATGAAATATATAATTATGACTATAGTGACAGCTATATCTTATTGGATGAAAGATTAAAAATGATGGAAATGGCTATAGCTTCTTATGAAAATAAAAATTATATCTCTACTAAATTGGGATACTCTTTTGGAATGATAAGTGAAAGAATAAGAAATTTAAAAAATGTAGAATTAAAAGATTACTATTCATATTATTCAATAAATGGACTTTCAAAAGATAGCAATAATAAATTACTTAGAGTAGATTCTGAAATTCAAGATCTAATACTTGAAAATCAAGCTTTAAATGGTAAAGTAGAGGTTTTAGATGAAATGTTACACAATTTTAAACCTACTCAGAAACAAATAGTAATACCTAATATAGCAAATGAAGGAGTAGATATTGAGGATAAAAATGATTACTATTCAAAGTTGGTAGAAGATTATGTAGCATTAAATAATAATATAGAAGACAATAAAGTAAAAATACAACTATTAGAAAATAGTAAAGTAGATATTAAGGCACCTAGTGCTGAAGAGATTAAAAATTTAGATGATAAATTAAGAGTTGTTGTAGAAAAAGCAAATAAAATAATAGAGGATATAAATATTTTAAGTAGAGAGTACATTGACTCTACTTATTCAGATATGATAAAAATAGTATCTCCAGTTACTACAGACACAGAAGGAAAGCCATTAATATTATTTGTAGGTGTGGGAGCTGTGTTAGGAATAATGTTAGGAGTATTTTTAGCATTTATGGCGGAGTTTATAAGAAACTATAGAAATAAGTATTCAAAATAATAGTATGGGGAATAGTTAAAAACTATTCCTTTTTTTGATAACTAGGAGGTAGCTATGGAAAGAGTATTTCTTTATGATATGGACAGAGTTTTGCTTATATTTTTACTTTTAGCAGATTTAGAAAAGGATAATATTACTTATATAACTTATGAAGGAAAAGAGAAAATCTTAGAAAAACTTGTAGGACAAAAGATAGTATTAGAAAAATCTAGAATGTATGCTAAAAATCCCAAATTTAATAGATTTAAAATGGCTAGCTATATAGGAGATATAAGGCATGAATTAGCTCCACTTCTTAATAGGATAGAGAAGGGAGAGAGTGAGCTATATGGTATGGATAATCTTGAGCTTGGAAGAAGAGTATTCTATAAAGAGAAAATAAATGTTATAGAGGAAGGGACTTTAAACTATATGCCATATAAGGCAGCTCCTAGTGGTATGAAAGAGAAGATACAGGATATTATAGCCAAACTCTATGGAATAGGAGAGAGAAAAGTTTTGATGGGCTATGGAGATAGATGTAAAAAAATCTATCTCACATCTTCACTTTGTGAGAAAATACCTCAAGGGCTTGAAGATAAAGCTGAGGTAATAGATCTTCAAGAGCTATGGAATAAAAAAAGTGAAAATGAAAAGAGATTGATAAAAGATGTTTTTAGTTTTAATGAGGAGATATTTCAAAAGGTAGATGGAGAAACAGTTATGCTCTTTACCCAACCTATGTCAGAGGATGGAATAATTTCAGAGGAGAGAAAGATAGAACTATATAGTAAAGTATTAGCTAACTATTCAAATAAGTCTATTATAATAAAACCTCATCCAAGAGAAAAAACAGATTATTCTAAATATTTTAAAGAGTATTATGTGATGAAAGAGAAGTATCCAGTGGAACTTTTAAGTGTTATGGGAATAAAACTAGAAAGAGTGGTTACTCTTTTCTCCACAGCTGTATTTGGTTTTGGAAAAGATGTAGCAATAGATTTTTATGGAACAGAGGTAGATGATAAACTCTTTGAAAGATTTGGAAGTTGTGATAGTATAATGATAAGAAATGTAGAGCTTTAAAAATAGGAGAAAATAATGAGTAGTGGAGGAAAAATAACTAAAAATATAGCTTGGCTTATGTTTGACCAAGTATTTATACTGTTGTTACAATTTTTAGTAGGAATAAAAATTGCCAACTACTATGGGGCAGAACTCTATGGAAAATATAATTATGCTGTATCTCTAGTAGCATTTTCAGCAATATTATTTGAGCTGCTCAACAGTAGGGTAATAAAAAAGTACTATACAGAGGATAATTTCAACAATATTATCTTCAATGTGAATTTTTTTCGTAACAGTATGGCAGGGATAATAATATTTATACCTATAATTTTAAAATTTACAGTTGGTATGGATAATCTTCTTTTCTATATGCTATTGCTTATCTGTTTAGATAATATACTTACTACAGCAACCTATGGAATAGAAAACTTTTTTGAGTTTAAGCTAGAATCTAGAAGAATAGTTATTTCCAATAATATAGTAAAAATAATATCCTATACACTTCAATATATTGGAATGCTATTTGGAGTGGGGATAATAGCTGTTCCTGCTATAAGATGTATAGGTAGCCTTATAAGAATGGGAATATTGAAATTTCAATATAGAAGAACCTATTTATCAAAACTTTCAAATATAGAGAGAAGGATAGATAAAAATCTACTCTATCAGATAATAGATGAAGGGAAATTTTTGTGGGTAACCTATATATCATTTTTAGTCTATACTCAAGTGGACAGACTTATGATAAAATACTATATGGGAGTAGCAGATGTAGGGATATATACAATAGGAGTTCAGCTATCTACTATCTTAGCTATACTTTTAGGTCCTGTACAAAATTCACTTTTTCCTAAGATGATGGAGCTGTATAGAAAGGATTATAAGGAGTATTACCAATTTTATCTTTTTTCTAATACTCTAGTGACACAATTTTATTTTATAATAACCTTAGTATCAATATTTGTAGTAAAATATACCTTTGGATATGTATATGCACAGGAATATAGTCCAGCAATAGGAGTTTATGCTATTTTAGCAGTATCAATATTTATAAAGGCTAATGGTTCATTGCAGACTGGACATATGACACTTAAAAATATAACTAAGAAAAGTTTTTATAAGACACTTATAAGTCTTATACTAAATATAATTTTAAATGCTCTCCTTATACCTAGATATGGAATAGATGGAGCTGCTATTGCCACACTTATTACTCAGTTTACAGCTCTATTTTTAATAGATTTCTTTATAGCAGAGTATAGGGAGCAAGCTTGGATTCAATTAAAATCATTTAATACTTTTTATCTTTTGAAGGAGATTATTAAAAAATATAGAAGTAGAAAGGAGAAGCAAAATGTATAAAGGGAAAAAAATATTGGGAATAATACCAGCTAGAGGTGGAAGCAAGGGGATACCTTCAAAAAATATAATAGAGATATATGGGAAACCACTTATACAATATTCAATAGAGTGTGCTAATTCATCAAAATATTTAGATAGGACAGTTATTTCTACTGATGATTTGGAAATAAAAGCTGTGGCAGAAAAATTTGGTGGAGATGTTCCTTTTATGAGACCTGCAGAGTTAGCTCAAGACACATCTAAGACAATAGATGCAGTGGTGCATGCTATAAATTGGCTAAAGGAGCATGGAGAGGAGTATGATTATCTAGTATTACTTCAAAATACTGTACCTCTTAGAAAAGGTTGGCATATAGATGAGGCAATAGAAAAGCTTTTTGAAAGTGATGAGAAAAGCCTTGTAAGTGTTACAGAAGTTGATGAGAACCCAGTACTTATGAGAACTATTAATGAAGATGGAACTGTAAAAAATCTTCTTTCATTAAATAGTACAATGAGAAGACAGGATTTTCCAAAGTTCTATAGAGTAAATGGAGCTATATATATTCAAGAGTTAAATGAGGATTTTGGTTTAGATACAAGTCTTAATGATGGTAGACTTGCCTATGTGATGAATGAAAAATACTCAGTGGACATAGATACATATCTTGATATTAAAAAGATAGAGTACTATCTAGATCAAGAACTTAATAATAAATAAGAGTACAAAAATATTTATTTTCTCTATATATTATGATATAATAATGAAGAATAAATCTTTATTATAGTATAGGAGGAAAGAGAAATGAATGTTGAGAAAATTAGAAAAATCTGTGTAATAGCTTTTATTGTAGTTGGACTAGCTTGTATATTTGTAGAGAAAGCTAATGCACCTAAAGAGTATACTGGTGTAGGAGATGGATTTAATGATGAGATTACTGTAACAATACTTGCTAAGAAAAATTCTAAAGGTGAAGTTAGAATCTCTGATATAAAATATACACATGATGATACAGCAGCAATAGCTGACCCAGCAATAGGACAATTAATTACTCAAATAAAATCTACTCAAGATATATCAAAACTAGATGCAGTAGCAGGAGCAACATATAGCTCAGAGGGATTTATAATGGCTGTAGAGGATGCTGTATCTAAGATAGAAGACTAGAATTAGAATTTAAGAAATTGGAATAAATTAAAATAAATCAAGAATGACTTTTGTTTAAAGAATAAAGAGTAAGAATTTACTTTTATTCTTCTTAATCTATGTCATTCTTTTTTTATTTTTGTAACAAATTTGTCACAAATATTCAGTATAACAAAATCTGCTACTATCTCGCGTAATGGAAGTGGTAAGTATTTTATCTCTTTGTTATGTGAAACTGATATTCAAGAATTACCAAAAACTAATTCATCAGTAGGAATTGACTTAGGTATTAAAGATATGGCTATTTTATCTACTGGAGAAAAAATTGAAAATCTTAAATTTAGAAAACAATTAGAAGATAAACTAAAAAGAGAACAGAGAAAACTTTCTAAAAGACTTCTAATTGCTAAAAAAGAAAATAGAAAATTAAGCGAAGCTAAAAATATATTGACTGAAGGTCTAAGAATAAAACAAGCAGTCTAAAAATAAAAAGAACCGTAGGAACTACGGGGTTAGCTTGGTAAATATAGTTGGCTAACAAAAGCAACTACTTCCCAAGAAGAAGCTCCCACTTCAAAAATTACAAAGTAATTTTAAGTGGGAGAGGTTCACAATATAAAAAATCATAGAATTCTCATAAAAAATAGTATAAAATATTATAAAAATAAATCATTTAGGGGGTAGAGTATGAAAATAGGATTAGTTCTGGAAGGCGGAGGAATGAGAGGTGTCTATACAGTAGGAGTACTAGATGCTTTTAGAAAATATAACTTTATGCCAGATTATGTAATAGGAGTTTCTGCTGGAGCTTCTAATGCAGCTTCATATATATCTAAGCAAGACGGAAGAGCACTTAGAACTAATATAGATTATATAGGAGATAAGAGATATCTTAGTTGGAGTAACTACTTAAAAACAGGTTCCCTCTTTGGAATGGATTTTTTATATGAAGAGATTCCAGAAAGGCTAGATCCTTTTGATTATGATAGCTTCTTTGCTAATCCATGTGATTTTAAAGTGGGAGTTACCAATGCAGAAACTGGAAAAGCAGAGTTTTATGGGAAGGACTCCATACATGATGGAGCAACTATATTGAGAGCTTCATCTTCTATTCCTTTAGTAGCTAATCCTGTAACTTATAGAGGAAAAATATATTTCGATGGGGGAACATCAGCTCCTATACCTGTATCACAAGCCTTAAAAGATGGTTGTGATAAACTTATAGTAGTTTTAACTAGAGATAGAAATTTTATAAAGCCACCACTAAAATGTTTTCCTTTAGTAGCTTGGAAGATGAGAAAATATCCAGCAATGGTGGAACTATTAAAAAGACATCATAAAGTATACAAAGAGAATCAAGAGGAGATAAGAAGATTAGAAAAAGAGGGAAAAGCTATGGTTATAGCTCCCTCTGCTCCTCTAAAAATAGATAGATTTGAGAAGAGCAGAGAGAGATTATTGGCTGTCTATCATCAAGGATTTGCTGATGGAGAAAAATTTATAAAGAATTTTAAGTATTAATCTAAAATATTATTTAATTTAAACTCATTTACATGTTTTTCAGAGTCAAGAATAAATTTATCTAAAAATTCAATATGAGCTAAAACGCTTTCTTTACCAGGACCACCTAGTGTGGTTCTTTTTTCTACACAGTTTTTAATAGAGATAGCTTCATAGATATCATTGTCAAAAAGTTCAGAGAAATTTTTATAATTTTCAAGAGTTAAATTTTCAAATGTAGTATTATTATCAATACAGTAAGCTACCATACTTCCTACTATTTTATAGGCATCTCTAAAGCTCATTCCCTTTTCTGTCAAGAAATCAGCTACATCAGTGGCATTTATAAATCCTTGAGAGGCAGCTAAAAGCATATTTTCTTTTTTAACTGTGAGAGTATGGAACATTCCTATAAATACATTTAAACAAGCTTTTACAGTATCTAGGGCATCAAAGAAATTTTCTTTATCCTCTTGCATATCCTTGTTATAAGCTAGAGGTATTCCTTTCATTGTTGTAAGTAGAGCCATTAAGTCTCCAAATACTCTTCCACTTTTTCCTCTAATTAATTCAGCAGCATCTGGATTTTTTTTCTGAGGCATAATACTACTTCCTGTAGAGAAGGAATCACTTAGTTCAATATATCCATAATCATTGGAACTAAAGATAATTATCTCTTCACAAAAACGTGAAAGATGAACCATAATAAGTGAAAAAGCATTCATAATTTCTATTAGATAATCTCTATCACTTACACTGTCCATACTATTCCAAGTAGGAGCTGTAAATCCTAGTTCTGAAGCTGTAAACTCTCTATCTAAAGGATAAGTAGTTCCTGCTAAGGCAGCAGACCCAAGTGGAGATGTGTCAGCTAAACTCATAGCATTAGAGAGTCTAACATAATCTCTTCTAAACATCTCAGCATAAGCTAAAATATAGTGGGCAAAAGATACAGGTTGAGCTTTTTGAAGATGTGTAAATCCAGGCATATATGTAGAGATATTCTCTTTAGCCATAGAACTGATAACTTCTAATAAATCTAAAAGTAGAGCCTGTACTTTTACAACTTCATCTTTAGTAAATAATTTCATATCTACAGCAACTTGGTCGTTTCTACTTCTTCCAGTGTGTAGTTTTTTTCCTATATCTCCAATTCTATCAATAAGTATTTTTTCAATGTTCATATGAATATCTTCATACTCAATAGAAAATACTATTTTTCCATCTTCTATATCTTTTAATATCTCTTTTAAAGTTTTTTCAATAAGTTTTGAATCTTCTAGAGGTATTATTCCTTGTTTTCCTAATCCTCTTACATGGGCAATACTTCCCATAATATCATACTTATATAATCTTTTATCAAAATTGATAGATGAATGAAAATCTAAAATTAAATGACTTGCTTTCTCTTTAAATCTTCCAGAAAAAAATTGCATAATTGCCTCCTAAATTTTTTGTTTAATTTTTATAGAAACTAAAATAGATATTTGAATTATTATACATACTATTAAAATAATATAACTTTGGAAAAAACCACCGACTAAAAATCCAATAAATGCTAATATACCATTTAAAATGGCATAGAAAATCTGAGTTCTAACATGCTCTATATGACTACAACCAGAACCAGCAGAAGCAAGGATAGTTGTATCAGATATAGGAGAGCAGTGGTCTCCAAATAATCCACCTGATAATATAGCTCCAATAGTAACATATAGAGGGGCATTAAGTGTCATAGCCATAGGGATTACAATAGGTATCATTATGCTGTATGTTCCCCAAGAGCTACCAGTAGCAAATGAGATTATACATCCTAATATAAAGGCTATTGCAGGAATAAGTCCACCAGATAGATTTATACTTTTCATAAAATGAACTATATAATCAGCAGAACCAAGATGCTTATTAACTGTTCCTAAAGACCAAGCTAGAATAAGTATTATTGCTATTTGAGTCATTTTAGTAACTCCATTTAAATAGATAGAAAAAATTTCTTCAAAGGATTTACTTTTGTTTATTAACATCATTATAGCTAAAACTACAGCTGCATATAGATAACCACTACTTAAAGCTGCTCTAAATTCACTTCCAGAAAATCTTCTGAACATAAAATCATATCCAAGCATAACAAATAAAGTAGTAATTAGAATAAGTATAGGTAGCCAAACATATATAGGCTTAGCATTTTCTACAATATACTCTTTTTTCTCTTTAATTTCAAGCTCAATATCATTAGCTATATTCTCCTCTGCTACTTTCATAGGACCAAAATCTAATTTCATAAGAGCTAATGCTGGAATAATCACTAGAGCAAGAATTGGATATATATTAAATGGGATTGCTTTTACAAAAGCTCCATAATCAGATATGGTTAAACCAAGAGTTTCAAATTCTTTTTGTAAAAGTCCAATTATGAATACCCCCCAACCAATAAAAGGTACAAGAACTGCTATTGGTGAAGATGTAGAATCTAAAATAAAAGCTAATTTTTCTTTTGATACTTTTAATTTTTTAAAAAATGGAGCAAATATAGGTCCTACAATTAATGGTGTTCCAAGGTCAGAGAAAAATATTATAATTCCAGCTAAATAAGCAGCTAGTTGTGCTTTAGTTTTAGAATTTATAAGTTTTCCAACACTTTGAGCAAAAGCATAAGCTCCACCAGAACGCATCATAAGTTCTATAAATCCACCAATAAATAGCATAAGGACAATAACTCCAGCATTGTAACTATCAGTTAATTGCTTCAAAAAATAATCAGTCATCAGTGCTTTTGTAGTTGCTAGAGGATTGTAGTTGAGTAAAATCATAACTCCAGCAAATACACTTGTAAATAGTGATAAAATAACATTTTTAGTCTTAATTGCCATAGCTACAGCTATAATTATAGGCAATATAGATAAAAAACCAAAATTTTCCATATAAAACCTCCCCTTAGTATAAAATTATAAATAAAAAAACCAGCTATAATAGCTGGTAAATTTTACAAAAGAAAAGCCAATAGATAAACTATTGGCTAAATAAACAAAATATGCTCATAGAGTGGTACTCTAATCTTTACAAAATAAGACCTAGCCATAATTAAAAATATATTAAATTATAATTATAATATGTCTTTGCCTTAATTTCATCTTTCTCCCTCTCTAAAAATAATATGTTTAAGTATAAAGGAAAAAGATTAAAATGTCAATAAAAAATTACACTTGTATTAATTTAATGGTAGGATTTGAATCTCTACTCTTCTATTTTCTGCTCTTCCAGCAGCAGTACTATTAGTTGCTCTTGGATTGTTTATTCCATGTCCAACAGAAGTTACTCTGTATGATTCTACACCTTGAGAGATAAAATAATCTCTAACGCTATTAGCTCTTCTTTGTGATAGATCTAAGTTATAGCTAGCAGCTCCAGTATTATCAGTATAACCATTAACTACTATTCTAGTTTCAGGGTATTGTACTAATACAGAAGCAATGGAATTTAGTGGACCATAGAAGTTAGAAGCTATATTAGCACTATTAGTAGCAAAAGTTACTCCTCCAGGTAGATAAAGATTTAAGTTATCTCCCTCTCTACTTACTTCAACTTCAGTATTTTTTAATCTTTCTCTCAACTCTTTTTCTTGGTTATCTCTATATGCTCCCCAACCAAGTCCAGCGAGTGCACCTATACCAGCTCCAATAAGAGTTCCTTTAGTATCTTTACCTATAAGTTGTCCTATTAGAGCTCCAGCAGCAGCTCCTCCAGCTGTTCCAGAAGTTTTTTTATTAACAGAACCAGTTTCATCTAAAAAAGGAGATGAAGTACACCCTACTACTGTCATTCCTAATAACAAACTAGCTATTATTTTTTTTGTATTTTTCATGAAATTACCTCCCTATTAAAAATATACGAGACTACTCTTAATATATTATATAACAAAAAATAAAAAATATAAAAAAATTTTTAGAAATTTTTAAAAAAGTGTAAATAAAAAAGAAAAAAATATAACATAGAAAGAAAAAAATAATACCTATAAACTTAATAAAATCAAGGGGGAAATATGAAAATTAAAAAATAAATAATTTTTTTAAAAAAAGTGTTGACAGTTTTTGATATAGATGCTATAATTATTCTTGTCTTGAGAGAAAGGCGTCGGAATATAGCGCAGTCCGGTAGCGCATCTGCCTTGGGAGCAGGGGGCCGCAAGTTCGAATCTTGCTATTCCGACCATTAAATCTGCGGGAATAGCTCAGTTGGTAGAGCGTCAGCCTTCCAAGCTGAATGTCGCGAGTTCGACCCTCGTTTCCCGCTCCAATTAATGTGTCTGTAGCTCAGCTGGATAGAGCAACGCCCTTCTAAGGCGTGGGTCAGGAGTTCGAATCTCTTCAGACACGCCACTTATAAAAAAGACAAAATATGGTGATCGTAGTTCAGTTGGTAGAGCGCCAGTTTGTGGCACTGGTTGTCGCGAGTTCGAGCCTCGTCGATCACCCCATAAAAACTTAATAATATGCGTCATTAGCTCAGTTGGTAGAGCACACGACTTTTAATCGTGTTGCCACAGGTTCAAATCCTGTATGACGCACCATTCGTGCGAGGATGGCGGAATTGGCAGACGCGCTAGACTTAGGATCTAGTGTCCCAGACGTGAGAGTTCAAGTCTCTCTCTTCGCACCATGTAGTTAGTAAGAGATTCTAATGAATCTCTTTTTTTATTTTATCTACTCAAGAGGAGAAAATGAGAAATATAAAGATAAGTTATAGATATGATGGAAGCATGTTTTATGGTTTTCAAAGGCAGCCAAATAAAAGAACAGTTCAAGGAGAGATAGAAAAGTTATTAAATGTTGTATTAAAAGATGAGATAGATATGATATCTTCAGGTAGAACTGATAGAGGGGTTCATGCTCTTATTCAAGTTTCTAATTTTTATACTACTTCAACTATCCCTTTAGATAGATTGAAGTATGTACTGATGAGAGGATTACCATTGGATATAGAACTCTTAGATATTGAAGAGGTGGATATAGAGTTTAATTCAAGGTTTGACGCTCAAAAAAGAGGATATACTTATATAATTTCTTGGGAGAGAGATCCTTTTAAGAATCGATATGAAACATATGTAAATAAAGAAATAGAGGCAGAGAGATTCCAAAAAATTTTAGATATTTTAGTAGGAGTACATGATTTTAATAATTTTAGAATGAGTGATTGTGGAAGTAAAACCTCTATAAGAGAGATATATAGTATTGAAGTAAAAAAAATAGGTAGTAATAGAATTAGTGTTGAAATATTAGGAAGTTCTTTTTTAAAATCTCAGATTAGAATAATAATAGGAACAGCTTTAAATATATATTTTGGAAATCTTCCTAGCAATTATATGGAGGAGATGTTAAAAAATCCTGATAAAAAATATCTAAAAAAAGTGGCTGAGCCAAATGGTCTTTATCTATCAAAAGTTGATTATTAGGAGGTAGTATGGAATTTAGAGAGCTCCATGATGTGGATTTAACTTTGATGAATAAAATAGTAGAGATAGAAGAAGAAGCTTTTGAAGGGAATGGAAATGTAGACCTGTGGATTTTAAAAGCTCTTATAAGATATGGAAAAGTATTTGTGTTAGTAGAGGGAGATGAAATTATAACTATTGCTGAATATATGCAAGTACTTGGAAAGGATGAGGTGTTTTTATATGGAATCTCTACTAGAAAAAAATATAGAAATCGTGGAAATGCTAGAAAAATAATGGAAGAGAGTGAAAAATACCTAAAAAGATTAGGATATAAAGAAGTAGGATTAACAGTTGACCCTAATAATAACATAGCAATGAAATTATATAAAGACTTAGGATATAGGATTGAAGAATATCAAGAAGATGAGTATGGAAAAGGGATTCATAGATACTTGATGAAAAAAGTCATAATTTAATATGAAAATACTTGACAATGGATATAAAATAGTGTACTATATAAATATAGAATAATTACAAAGTTGATTTATTTAGAATAGGAGGTGTTAAGGATGGAATTTCATATTGAAAATATAGGAGAGTACTTAAAAGCTCATGAGATAAAGCCATCTTATCAGAGAATTAAAATATTTCAGTATTTGGTTGAAAATAAAAATCATCCTACAGTAGATATGATATATAAAGCCTTATGTACAGAAATTCCTACTCTATCTAAAACTACTGTTTACAATACGCTAAATCTTTTTATTGAGAAAAAGATAGTAAATGTAATAGTAATTGAAGAGAATGAAACAAGATATGATAGTGTTATGGCAGTTCATGGACATTTTAAATGTGAAAAATGTGGGAAAATATATGATATAGGAATCAATCAAAATATTTTAGAAGATGACAAATTAAAAAATTGTGAAATAAAAGAACAACATTATTATTTTAAAGGAATTTGTCAAGATTGCTCGAATAATAAATAAAGGATATATTATTTATTTAGGAGGAGATACATATGAAAAAAAATAGTTTCATAAAATTAGAGTGTGGAACTTTAGTTCAAGTAGTAGCAACTAAAGAAAAATGTTGCGATACTTTACCTAATGGTTTTGAGTTAGTAGTACCTAAAGTAGAAGATGCTACTACAGAAAAACATGTTCCATATATAGAAGAAAAAGAAAATGGATATTTAGTAAGGGTAGGAAAAGAAACTAAACATCCTATGGCAGAAGCTCATTATATTGAGTTTATAGAATTAGAAGTAGATGGAGATACTCTTTATAGAAAATACTTAAAGCCTGAACAAGAGCCAGAAGCTTTTTTTGAAGTACCTAAGGGAAAAGAAGTTGTAGCAAGAGAGTATTGCAATATCCATGGATTATGGGCAAATAAATAAATTATTTAAAGATTAAAATACAAATAAAATTAGGAGGAAATGATTATGAAAAAATATATATGTAAAGTTTGTGGATACGAGTATGATCCAGCAGTAGGAGATGTAGATAATGGAGTAGCAGCAGGAACTGCTTGGGAAGATGTACCAGAGGATTGGTTATGTCCACTTTGTGGTGTTGGAAAAGATGAATTCGAACCAGCTGAATAATTAAAAATGTTTTTTATGAGGACACGTTTTCTAACGTGTTCTTTTTTTAGAAAAAATCTAAAAAAAACTTGACATTTTTTATAAGTTGGTGTATTATATTAGTGTAATGATGCTAAAGATATGCCTAGATAGCTCAGTTGGCTAGAGCATACGGTTCATACCCGTACGGTCGATGGTTCGAATCCATTTCTAGGCACCATATTCCAAATAATTTTTTTAAACCCCACTTTTTAGATTCATATGTTGTAGTCTAACCCTAAATATTTTTAAGGAAAAAGATGAACAGTCGGTTCATCTTTTTTCTTTTTTTGTATTTTCTACTTAGATTTGGTATAATATTCTAAAAGAGCAAAAAGGAGTTAATATGTGGATAGCAATAATTATAATAGCGTTGATTATATATTTTAGAAATAAAGGAGTACCTATATTTTTATACCATCAGGTAAATGAGATTTCAAGTGTAACTCCTGATTTATTTGAAGAGCATTTAAAAATTTTAAAAGAGAGAAATATGAATACTCTAACTTTAAAAGAGTATGGAGATGGAAATATAAAATCTAATTCGGTTTTAATATCTTTAGATGATGGTTATTATGATAATTATTCTAAAGTTTTTCCACTATTAAAAAAGTATAATATGAAAGCTACTGTTTTTTTAAATACTTTCTATATAAAAGAAAAGAGAGATAGAACTACAGAGATTTTGTTAAATGGAAAGGCTAACTATGAAGCTATGAAAAATTATGTTGAAACTGGAGATGGAACTACAGAACAGTATCTCACTTGGGAAGAGATAAGAGAGATGTATCAAAGTGGATTAGTGGATTTTCAAGCACACTCTCACAAGCATACAGCAGTATTTGTAAGTGATAAGATAGAGGGCTTTTTCAATGGAGATGAAGAGGAGATTACAGATATGTATCTCTATGGAAAAGTAGAGAGAGGGTATCCAAAATTTAAAAAGAGAGGAGAGTACTCTTCTCAAGGGATAACTATTAAAAAAGAGTTTTTTAAAAAATTTAAAGAGTTCTATGATAGAGAGTTAGAAGGAAAAGATGAGAAAGAGAAATTAAAGCTAGCTCAAATGTATATAGACAATAATAAAAATAAGTATTTTCATTATGAGAGTGAAGAGGAGTTCCTAAAAAGAGTGAGAGAGGAATACCTGCTAAATCAGAAAATGATTGAAGAAAATTTAGGAGTTAAGGTAGAGTATTTTTGTTGGCCTTGGGGGCACAGAAATAAAAAGGTTATAGAGATATTAAAAAAAGAGGGAGTAAAGGGCTTTGTTACTACCAAGAAAGGAACTAATGGAAGAGTACCCAATTATGATGTGATAAGGAGAATAGAGCTTAGAAAATTTACTCCTGAAAAGTTTAAATTAAATCTTTTTATAGCAAGAAATTATATCTTAGGAAAAATATATGGTTTGGTGTCATAGGAGAGAATATGAAATTATCAGTTGCAATGATAACAATGAATGAAGAGAGAATTTTAGAAAAAACCTTAGAGTCAGTTAAGGATATAGCAGATGAGATAGTTATAGTGGACAGTGGTTCTAGTGATAGAACAGAAGAGATTGCTAAAAAATATGGAGCAAAATTTTATGTAGAGTCTTGGAAGGGATATGGTCCACAGAGAAATTCAGCAATAGATAAAGCAAGTGGAGAGTGGATTTTAAATATTGATGCAGATGAGGAGATATCGCCAGAGCTTCAAAAAAAGATTTTAGAGATAAAAAGTTCAACTGATGATAGAAGTGTATTTAACGTTAATTTTACATCTGTTTGTTTTGGGAAGAAGATAAGATATGGAGGATGGAGTAATAGTTACCATATAAGACTTTTTAAAAAAAGTGTCGGTAGATTTAATGGAAATACTGTCCATGAATCTTTTGAAACAAATGAGAAAATCTATACATTGAAAGAGGAGATATACCATCATAGTTACTCAACTTTAGGAGATTATTTTACAAAATTTAATCGTTATACTACAGAGGGAGCTATAGAGTATTATAAAAGAGGAAAGAGATGTAATATTTTTCAATTAGCTTTTAATCCAGTATTTAAATTTTTAAGAATGTATCTATTAAGGCTTGGTTTTTTAGATGGGAAAGAGGGATTTTTATTAGCTTGTACAAGCTCTCTTTACACTATGGTAAAATACTACAAACTATATGAGATAACTAAAAATGGAAGTTATATAAAAAAATAAAGGAAGGATTATGAATATTAAAAGAGTAATAGTTTCAAGAACAGATAAGATAGGGGATTTGATACTTTCAATTCCTAGTTTTTTTATGATAAAAAAAATGTATCCACAGGCAGAGTTAGTAGTTTTAGTTAGAAAATATAACTATGAAATAGTGAAAAATCTTCCCTATGTGGATAGAATAATAAAGATAGATGATTATACTCATAGTGAACTTATAGAGAAAATAGTATATTTTAAAGCAGATATATTCATAGCACTATATAATGACAGATTTGTATCACAACTAGCTAAGGCTAGTAAATCTAAGATTAAAATAGGTCCACTATCTAAACTTTATTCTTTTTTTGCTTTCAATAAGGGAGTTTGGCAAAAAAGGTCTAAATCTATAAAAAATGAAGCTGAATATAATTTAGATTTAGTAAGAAAAGCTGATGAAAAAAGATATGATGAGGTATTTGAGATAAATACTAAAATATATCTAGGAGAAGAGAATATTAAAGCAGCAGAAACTTTTTTTTCTACTTACAATATAGTTGGAGAGACTTTGGTGGTAAATCCTTTTATAGGGGGTTCTGCTAAAAATATAAAAGATGAAGAATATGTCTCATTACTTCAAAGATTTAGAGATGAAAATCCAGAGAGGAATGTAGTTATAATCTGCCATATTTCAGAAGAGGAAAGAGGAGTAAAGATGGTAGATGCAATAGCTAGAGAGAAAGTATATCTATATGCCAATGGAGGAGATCTTTTAAATATTGCTGCTATAATAGATAAAGGAACTATCTATCTTGGAGCTTCTACAGGACCTACTCATATAGCTGGAGCACTTCAAAAAAGGATAGTTGGAATATATCCAGCTAAAGCCACTCAGAGTACTACTAGATGGGGAGTATTTGGAAACGATAAAGTAAAATATTTAGTACCAGATGAGAATAATCCAAAAGAGAACTATAAAAATCCATATTTTGATAAATATGATAAAATTATGGAAGGGGAGCTATTAAATTATATAGAAGAAAGCTTTCTTTTAGAAGAGGGTGAGAAAAATTAGAATCTTAATTATTCATACAGCATTTATTGGGGATATTGTTTTATCTACCCCCCTTATAAAAAAGTTGAGAGATACCTATCCCAAAGCAGAGATTACTTATCTAACCACTCCTATAGGAGCATCTATTTTAAGAAATAATCCATACCTTACTCACATAATAGAGTATGATAAAAGAGGAGAACATAGAGGAATAAAAGGTTTTTGGGCAATAACTAAAAAATTAAAAATGGAATCATATAACTTAGTTATAACTCCTCACAGATATTTAAGAAGTTCTTTTATGAGTTTTCTAACAGGAGCTCCTGTTAGAAGAGGTTATGATAATGCAGCAGCTTCATTTTTATTTACAGAAAAAATTCATTATGATAGTGATAAACATGAAGTAGAAAAACTTTTATCTTTTGTACCTAAAGATGAAGGAAAAAGATATGAGATAGAACTTTTCCCTACTGATTTGGAAAGGGAGAAAGTAGATAAATTTTTAGAAAAAAGAAAAGAAAAAATAGTTATAGTAGCTCCAGGAAGTAAATGGTTTACTAAAAAATGGCCTCTTGAGTATTTTAATAGAGTTATAAAAGAGATTGAAAAAAGAGAAGATACAACTGTAGTGGTAGTAGGAGGAAAAGATGAGATTTTACTTAATATACCACTTTCTAAAAATTCTATTGATTTAAGAGGAAGAACTACTCTTCTTGAGTTAGCTGAGGTAATTAGAAGAGCTAATATAGTCTTAACTAATGATTCATCTCCAATACATATAGCTTCAGCTTTTTCAAATGTAAAAATATTAGCTATTTTTGGACCAACAGTTGAGAAATTTGGTTTCTTTCCTTGGTCAAAAAATAGTGAGGTATTTCAAGTGGAGGATTTAGAGTGTAGACCTTGTTCAATCCATGGGGGAAATTCTTGCCCTAAAAAACACTTTAAATGTATGTTAGATATTAAACCAGAAAAGATATTAGAGAGAATTGAAAAAATATTAGAGAGTGAAAATTAATGAAAAAATTAAAATATGAAAAAGATATTTTATACTATATTGATGAAAAAAATATAAAATTATATGACAAAATAAAAAACACCTGTTATAATATAGAGAGAATTTTTAAAAATGACCAAAGAAGCTATGTAGCTCTCATAGAGATAGATGGAGAAAAGTATGTATTAAAAAGACCTATTGAAAAAAATAGAAGAAAATGGCAAAGGTTTTTATCTATATTTAGAGGGAGTGAAAGTAGAAGAGAGTTTGAAAATATTCAGAGAATAAATGAATTAGATTTCAATGGAGCTATTCCATATTTAGCAGTAGAAACTAAGTTTGGACTTTGTGTGGTAGATTCTTATCTTGTTTACTCTTACCTTGAAGGAGAAGAGGGAACAACTAAAGATATAGAGCTGATATCAAAAGAGCTAAAAAGAATCCATAATAAAGGTTATTTGCACGGGGATTCTCAAGTGATGAATTTTTTAATAAATGGAAATACAGTATATCTAATAGATACTAAGCTTATGAAGAATAGATATGGAAAGTTTGGAGAAATTTATGAGTTTATATATTTAGAAGAGAGCTGTGATAAAGATATAGAGTATGATAGAGAGAGTATTTACTATAAGGTAGCTATCACACTGAAAAGATATTTAATCTGGTTTGCTAATTTTAAAAGAAGATTGAGAGGGAAGAAGTGAAAATATTAGTAATAAGAATGAGCTCAATAGGAGATGTAATTCTTACTACTCCTGTGCTTAAAGCTTTTAAAAGAAAATATCCAGAAGCTGAAATAGATTTTGTTGTTATGGAGCAATTTAAAGATGCCATTTCTGGATTGAAATATATAGATAATCTTATAACTTTTAATAAGAAAAAAGATGATGGAATAAAAAATATAAAAAAGTTTGCAGATAGATTAAAGGCTAATAAGTATGATTATGTTTTTGATTTACATGCAAAATTTAGATCAAAGATAATAGCTAAAAGATTGGGAGTAAAAACTTATACCTATAAAAAAAGAGCCTGGTGGAAAACTCTATTAGTTAAATTAAGACTTATAAAATATCAAGTAGATGATACTATTATAAAAAATTATTTTGGAGCTTTTAAGGAGTTTGGAATAGAGTATATAGGAGAGGACTTAGATTTTGCTTTTGAAGAAGATCCAAAGTTAGAAGAGTTTAAAAACTTACCTGTAATAGCTCCAAGAGCATCTAAGAATACAAAGGAATGGACTCCAGAAGGATTTGGAGAGCTGGCAAAATTAATATATAAAAAATATGGAGTCAAAAGTATATTAATAGGTGGTAAGGGAGATATTCCTAGATGCGAAGAGATAAATAAGATAAGTGAAAATAGTTGTATTATACTTGCTGGAGTCCTATCTTTAAAAGAGAGTGGGGCATTATTATCTAAAGCTAAGTTTATAGTAACTAATGACTCTGGACCTTTTCATATAGCTAGAGGGGTAGGTTGTAAAACCTTTGTAATATTTGGACCTACTAGTCCAGGAATGTTTGATTTTGGAGAAAATGACACTTTAATATATGCTAATGAGAACTGTTCTCCTTGTAGTTTACATGGAGATAAGAGTTGTCCTAAAAAACATTTTAAATGTATGAGAGATATAAAGGCAGAAAATATTTTGGAGATTATAGATAAAAAAATAAATTGGGAGGAATAATATGGCAAAAGCAAAAGATGAAGTTAATGACAGAGAAAAAGCCTTAGAGATGGCAATGAAGCAGATAAAAAAGGACTTTGGTGAGGGTTCTATAATGAAATTAGGTTCTAATCAAAGTATGGCAGTAGAAACAATTTCAACAGGAAGTATCAATCTAGATTTAGCTCTAGGTCAAGGTGGAGTTCCTAGAGGAAGAATAGTAGAGATATATGGAGCAGAGAGTTCAGGTAAAACTACAATAGCTCTACACATAGCAGCAGAGGCACAAAAAATGGGAGGAATAGTAGCATTTATAGATGCAGAACATGCTTTAGACCCTGTATATGCTAAGGCTCTAGGAGTAGATGTAGATGAGCTTTTAATATCTCAGCCTGACTATGGAGAGCAAGCACTAGAGATAGCAGATATGCTTGTTCGTTCTGGAGCTGTGGACCTTGTAGTAGTGGACTCAGTAGCAGCACTTGTACCGAAAGCTGAGATAGATGGAGAGATGTCTGATCAACAGATGGGATTACAAGCTAGACTTATGTCGAAAGCTTTAAGAAAACTTACTGCAACATTAAATAAATCAAAAACTACTATGATTTTTATCAACCAAATTAGAGATAAAATTGGTGGATTTGGATTTGGACCTCAGACTACTACTACAGGAGGAAAAGCACTTAAGTTCTATGCTTCTGTAAGAATGGAAGTAAAAAGAGTAGGAAGTGTAAAACAAGGTGATGAAGCAATAGGAAATGAAACTGTTGTAAAAATTACTAAAAATAAGATAGCACCTCCATTTAAAGAGGCAGCTTTCCAAATAATGTATGGAAAGGGAATCTCAAGAGTAGGAGAGATTTTAGATATGGCTATAGAGTATGATATAGTTGCAAAATCTGGAGCTTGGTTTAGTTTTGGAGATATTAGACTTGGACAAGGAAAAGAGAATGTAAAAGCTAGACTTGAAAGTGAACCAGAGTTATTAGCAGCTATTGAGGCTGAAGTGATGAAAGTTATGAAGCCACACTCTGCAAAAGATGAAACAGAAGAAGAGGTATCAGTAGTTCCAGAAGGAGCATTAAATTTTGATGAAGTATAATCTTAAGGGAAATAAGATATATTTTGATGAATTTTTTTATTTGGATTTAAATAAGCAAACTATACTAGAATTTGATTTGAAGAAAAGAGATGAGATTAGTGAAGTTGAGTATAGGGAGCTTGTGAAAAGAAGAGTAGAAAGTATGGGATACTTTTTACTTGGTAAGAGAGATTATTCAGAGAGGGAGCTCTATCAAAAGCTCCTCTCTAAATATAGAGAAAAAGATATTATAAAATCTATAATAGAAAAATTTATTGAATTAGGTTATTTAAATGATTATGATTATGTACAAAGTTATGTAAATTCACATAATTATAGTAAAAAAAAGATGGAGTTTATGCTTTTACAAAAGGGAGTAAATTCAGCTATAATTAGGGATATTTTAGCTGGACAAGATACTTTTGAAATAGAAGAGATAAAAAAACAATGGAAAAAATTAGGAAATAAAGAAAATGATAAAAAGATTGTTTCTTTGATGAGAAAAGGATTTCAGTATAAAGATATTCAAAGAGCAATAAAAGAGATAGATGAGTAATTTGGGAGGAATAGAAAAACATGTTGGGAATGATTTTAGCAGCTGGGACAGGATTATTATTGTTTATATACATTAGTATACTATATCTTCCTATAATAGCAATGAAAGATGAAAGAACAGGAGTAAAACTAGCAAGAAAAAAATTGAGATGGCTATCAAGAATAGTTTTAAAGAGTCTTGGAGTTAAATTAAGAGTAATATATAAAAATAGAAAAAATATAAATGCCTTAGAGAGAGAAAAAGGAATTATTTTTGTATGTAATCATCAAAGTAATTTAGATATTCCTGTAATTGTAAGTGCTCTACATATAGATGTGGGATTTGTAGCTAAAAAAGAGATGAAATCTTGGCCATTTTTTAATATCTGGATGAAAAGAAGTAAGTGTGTGTTTTTGAATAGAGAAAATCCTAGAGAAGGAATAAAGGATATAAAAGAAGCAGTAAAAGTTGTAAAAGATGGATATCCTATTGTAATTTTTCCAGAGGGAGAGAGAACACTAGATGGAGAGATATTGAGATTTAAAAAAGGAAGTTTTAAATTAGCTACTGAAACCAATGGAATAATAGTACCTCTTACTTTAAAAGGAACTTTTGATATTCAAAAGAGAGGGGAATGGAAAATGAAAAGAAATCAACTGGTTACAATAATAGTAGGAGAACCAATATATGTTGATTCTTTATCTAACGATGAAATTAAGGAATTGAGCACAAAAGTAAGAGAGGTTATAGAAGAAAATTATAAGAAGATAAAATAAAAATAGTTGATAGAATAAGAAAAAAATGATAAAATGTATTTGTTATATAACTGACGGAAAAAGTGGATAACCACATGGAGTATAACCTTGATATTAAGCCGACCGTCTGGGCAATTTATGCCTAGATTGTCGGTTTTTTTATTTTTATATATAAAATAGTTTTAATTATAAAATATAAATTATTCAAACAAAAAAGTTGACTTTTTGAATAAAGAATGATATCATAAATTATACTTAAATAATGTATAATTTAACTTAACAAAGAATAATAAAATAACTTTTAAGTTTTTTATAATATTAATTAAATTTAAGGAGGCAAAATGGAGTTTTGGAATAATTTTAAAGGTCAATTATGGAAAAAGGAAATCAATGTAAGAGATTTTATACAAGAGAATTATACTCCTTATCATGGAGACGATTCATTTTTAGTAGACTCTACAGAAAAGACTAAAAAAGTTTGGAGCAAATTGACAGAGTTATTTAAAGTGGAGAGAGAGAAGGGAATATATGATGCAGAAACTAAATTTCCCCAAGGAATAACTACATATGGACCAGGATATATTGACAAGGATTCAGAAGTCATTGTAGGACTTCAAACTGATGCTCCCTTAAAGAGAGGAATTTTTCCAAAAGGTGGATTAAGAATGGTAAAGAACTCTCTAGAAGCATATGGTTATCAAATAGATCCATTGACAGAAGAGATATTTACAAAGTATAGAAAAACTCATAATGAAGGTGTTTTCTCAGCATATACAGATGAAATAAGAGCTGCTAGAAAAAGTGGAATTATAACAGGACTTCCTGATGCTTATGGAAGAGGAAGAATTATTGGAGATTATAGAAGAGTTGCCTTATATGGAGTAAATAGATTAATTGAGGATAAAAAAGAGCAATTAAAGCAATTAGAAGCAGCAGATTTTAATGAAGATGTAATTAGAAAAAGAGAAGAAGTATCTGATCAAATAAAAGCTCTAAAGGAGTTTATAGAGATGTGTGCATCTTATGGTTTTGATGTAACTAGACCAGCTAAAGATGCTAAGGAAGCAGTACAATTTCTATATTTTGCTTATCTTGCAGCAACTAAAGATCAAGATGGAGCAGCTATGTCTTTAGGAAGAACTTCTACTTTCTTAGATATATATATTGAAAGAGATTTACAAGCTGGAATCATTACTGAAGAAGAAGCACAAGAGTTAATAGATCAATTTATAATAAAATTAAGAATTATAAGATTCTTAAGAACACCTGAATATAATGATCTGTTTTCTGGAGATCCTACTTGGGTAACAGAGTCAATTGGAGGGCAAGGTGTAGATGGAAGAACATTAGTTACTAGGACATCATTTAGATACTTACACACACTATATAACTTAGGACCAGCACCAGAACCAAACTTAACAGTTTTATGGTCAGCAAATTCTCCAGAAAATTGGAAAAAATTCTGTTCTAAAGTATCAATAGATACATCATCAATCCAATATGAAAATGATGACTTAATGAGACCAGAGTTAGGAGATGACTATGGAATAGCTTGTTGTGTATCTCCTATGAAGATAGGAAAAGGAATGGAATTCTTTGGAGCGAGAGCAAACTTAGCTAAAGCTCTTCTATATGCTATTAATGGTGGAAGAGATGAGAAAAGTGGAGCTCAAGTAGCACCTAAATTTGCTCCAGTTGTAGGAGATTATTTAGATTTTAATGATGTAATGGAAAAGTTTGACCAGATGATGAAATGGTTAGCAGGAACTTATGTAAATGCTTTAAAAATAATTCACTACATGCATGATAAATACTCTTATGAAGCTTTTGCAATGGGATTGCATGATTTAAATGTTGAAAGAACTCAAGCTAGTGGAATAGCTGGACTTTCAATAGTTGTAGACTCATTAGTTGCTATAAGAGATGCTAAAGTAAAAGTAATAAGAAATGAAGATGGAATAGTAGTAGATTTTGAAAGAGAAGGAGAGTATGTACCATTTGGTAATGATGAAGATTCAACAGATGAATTAGCAGTTCAAATAGTTGAGAAGTTTATGAATTATCTAAGAACTCATGGAACATATAGAGATTCTAAGGCAACTCAATCAATATTAACTATAACTTCAAATGTTGTATATGGAAAGAAAACAGGAAACACTCCAGATGGTAGAAGAGGAGGAACACCTTTTGCCCCAGGAGCTAATCCAATGAATGGTAGAGATACAAGAGGAGCTATAGCTTCACTTGCATCAGTTGCAAAATTACCATTCCATCATGCAGAGGATGGAATCTCTTATACATTTGCTATCTCTCCAGCAGCTTTAGGAAAAACTAAAGAGGATAGAATAGAAAATTTAATCTCTCTTATGAATGGATATTTTACTCCTCAAGGTGGGCAACACTTAAATGTCAATGTATTTGATAGGGAGTTATTAGAAGATGCTATGGCAAATCCTGATAAATATCCACAACTTACAATTAGAGTTTCAGGATATGCAGTAAACTTTGTAAGACTTACAAGAGAGCAACAATTAGATGTATTATCAAGAACTATCAGTGGAAAAATGTAATATAGAGAGGGAAAAATTCCCTCTCTTTTAATAATTGAAAGGAGATAAAATGGTTTTAGGAAATATTCATTCTTATGAGAGTATGGGAACCGTAGATGGACCTGGACTTAGATTTGTAATTTTTTTACAGGGATGCCCATTGAGATGTAAATTTTGTCATAATCCTGATACTTGGAAGATAGGAGAGAAGAAGATACAGGAGAGTGTAGAAGATACATTAAAAAAAATAAAAAGATATAAAAATTATTTTGGAAAAAAAGGTGGAGTAACTGTAACAGGAGGAGAACCTTTAGTTCAAAGTGATTATGTGTTGGAACTTTTTAAATTGTGTAAAAAAGAGGGAATACATACAGCTCTAGATACTTCAGGTTATATTTTTAATGAAAAAATAAGAGAGATATTAAAATATACGGACTTAGTATTATTAGATATTAAAGCAATTGATAAAGAGATTTATAAAGAATTAACTTCAGTAGAGATAGATAATACATTAAAATTTTTGGAATATTTAAATGAGATAGAAAAACCTACTTGGGTAAGACATGTAGTAGTTCCTACTATTACAGATGATAATGAACTTCTAGAAAAAACAGCTCAATATATATCAAAATTTAGTAATATAGAGATGGTAGAGATACTTCCATATCACACTTTAGGAGTTTTTAAATATAAAGAATTAGGAATGGAATATCCATTAAAAGATATAGAAGATTTAAGTTATGAAAGAAAATTAGAAGTAATGGAGATATTTAAAAAATATAATCTACCTGTTCATTAAAAAAGTGCTTTTTTTCTTAAAAAATGATATAATAAAAAATATGTCATTGATAGAAAAGGAGGTTTTTTAATGATAATTTTAGGAATAGAGAGTTCTTGTGATGAAACTTCCATAGCTGTATTAAAAGATGGAAAGGAGATTTTATCTAATAAAATTTCTTCACAGATAGAGATACATAAAGAGTATGGAGGAGTAGTTCCAGAGATAGCTTCTAGGCAACACATAAAAAATATAGCTACTATATTAGATGAAGCTTTAGAAGAGGTTAATATAACTATGGAAGATGTAGATTATATAGCTGTAACCTATGCTCCAGGTCTTATTGGAGCTCTTTTAGTAGGAATATCTTTTGCTAAAGGATTGGCTTATGCTCATAATATACCAATAATACCAGTACACCATATAAAAGGGCATATGTATGCTAACTTTTTAGAGTATGATATAAAGCTACCTTGTATTTCGTTAGTTGTATCAGGTGGACATACTAATATTTTATATATGGATGAAAATCATAATTTTACAAATCTAGGTGGAACACTAGATGATGCTGTAGGAGAAAGTTGTGATAAGGTAGCAAGAGTTTTAGGTATAGGATATCCAGGTGGACCTGTAATAGATAAGATGTATTATCAAGGGAATAGAGATTTTTTAGAGATACCAGAGCCTAAAGTAGGAGAGTACGACTTTAGTTTTTCAGGAATAAAGACTGCTGTAATCAATTTTGTAAATAAGATGAAGATGAAGGGGGAGGAATTTTCTAATGAAGATTTAGCAGCTTCTTTCTTAGGAAAAGTAGTAGATATATTATGTAAAAAAACTTTAAAAGCTGCAAAGGAAAAGGGAGTAAAAACAATTATTTTAGCTGGAGGAGTAGCAGCAAACTCTCTACTTAGAAGTCAACTTACTGAGGGAGCTAAAAAAATGGGAATAGATGTATTTTATCCATCTATGAAGCTTTGTACTGATAATGCAGCTATGATAGCGGAAGCAGCTTACTATAAACTTATCAATTGTAAAGATGGAAAAAGTTGTTTTGCTGATTTAGATTTAAATGGAGTAGCAACTTTAAATGTAATAGATGATTAAAAAAATTAGGGTAAATATAATTACCCTAATTTTTTTTGATATATAAATTCTTTTATTTTCTTTAAAGCTCTGCTTAAAGGATAACCTCTAAAAATCCAAACTTTTCTTAATTTATTAAACTCTGTTAAAATATTAGATCTTTTTTCATCTAAAGGCTCTGTACACCTATTATTCCAACATTTATAAACACCAGTTAAATCAGAAGTTTTAAGAATTTTTGAAAGCCAACTACCTAAATATTTGGTAGATATAGCTGATTGAAAATCGATAATATATGGATATCCATCTTTCCCAACTAAAATATTTCCTAAATTTCTTAAATCTAAATGTACAATATTTTTACTATGCATAGCTTTAACATTTTTTTCTAACTTAAGGAAAAAATCTTTTTCAATAGAAGATTTTGGAAAAAATTTTAATGCTTTTCCTTCTATGAAACCAAATGCTAATGTACACTCTGAAAGTTTTTTAGGATTTTTTGCGATTGAAGGATTATTTGATAGTTTGATTAAGTTATTATATTCTAAATTTATAAATAGTTTTCCAAATGTTTTCCTAACAAGCCAGGGAGAACCAGAAAAATCTTTAATTGTTAAATCTAAATTTTTATCTTTATATCGGAATACTGTTGCATTTGCAAATTTTCCCTCATTTAAAAGAGATAGATTTTCTCTCTTTATGTTACAATTAGGATAATTTAAAATTAAAAATTTTACAATATTTTTTTTAATTAAATTAATATTTTTTTTAAACATTTTAATCTCACCACAAAATTATAATTTATATTTTACTATTAATATGTGATGAAATAATGATGGAATAAATATAAATTAATCTAAAATTATATTAAAATCTTTTATATCTTTATTTAAATCTATAAGTTCAGTTTTTTTCAAGATTTTATTATCTTTTAGAACTAAGATAAATACTTTTCTATTACTAGGAATTTTATAAAATTCAAAGTAACCATTTTCATCACTATAAGTAGTTGTAATTTTACTATTATCTTCATTTACTAGTTGAAGCTCTATTTTATCAAGGGCTTTTATTCCATTAGTTACAATACCAGTTATACTATATCTTATCTTAGAAAGAGGTATTTCGATATTTGTAATAGATGAATTTTTCTCTATTTTTCTTACTACACCATTTTGAAAAAAACTATTTTTTTGAGCAAGAATAGTTATAATTCCACTATTCACAGGAAATTTAAACATTCCAAATTCATCACCCTCTCCTTGAATAATATTTTCACCATTCTTTATAAAGATTTTGGGATAAGGAATAGAGTGATTATTTTCATCTATAACTTTACCTTGGATAAAGCAAGGTAGTTCTATTAAATTTAACTCTAAGGAATAAGTTTTTCTAGCAGAAGAAAAATTATAAATGATTTTATTTTTTTTGTCAAGAGTATAACCAAATCTTTCAGCATTGATAGAATAGTTATTAGGCGGTAAATAAGCTATAAACTCTCCAAAAATATCAGTGGAAAAATGGAAACTTTTATTTTCAGAATTTGTAAATGAAACATTGACATTTCCAAGATTTGAAGAGTTATTTTTAACTATTCCTTTAACGCAAATATAGTTTTCTTTAGTAAAAACTATATCTATTGGATTCTCTGTAGTTTTTACATCAATAATTTTTTGAATAGGTGGAAAATCTTCATTGCTTAATAAAAAGTAATACTCATCTTTTTCTAAATCTAAAGTAAGTGTTCCATCATAAAAATAATTAGATTGTGTATTTAAGTCACCAGCTTTAAAATATTCAACTTTACCAGTAGAGGTATTAAAGTTAAAAGTAATATTTTTTGAAAAAGTTATAAAAAATAAATTTATAAATAGTATAACGAGAATAATCTTTCTCATAGAATTAACCTCCTAAAAATAAGTAAATATATTATAGCATTTTTTCTTAAAAAATATAGAGAGGTTTTTTAAAAGAGTTTTAGAAAATCCTTTTAATTATTACTGTAAAATGATACAATATTATGATATAATCTATTACAATGTCAAGTATTAAAGGTGAGAAAGAATGAATGAAAATTTAATAGATAAAGAGAGTCAAATTAAAATAAATTTTTTGAAAACACAGGCAGAAAGAGCTTTTTATTTAGATGAATTTAAAGAGAATGTAGCATTGGCATTAACTGAAGAACAATTGAGATCAGGAATAGTTTATCCTGAAATAATTGAGAGAATAAAACAATCAGATGTGGCTTATATAAAAATGAAAAGAGAAATCGAATTAAAGTTTTTAAAGCCATATATTGTTGAGGCTGAGAGGATTAATGTAAGATATACTCTAGTAGATAGCTTAAATCTATTGGGGAATATTGCTTTAGTTATAGTTGTAAAGGATGCCTTTGATACTAATGAAAGAGAGATTCTCATAAAAGATATAAGAGAAAAATTTCAAGAGGTAGGATTATATCCTGAATATGTAAAATACTTTGGTAAAAAAATTTGTGAAAAGCATTATTCATTAGTAGAAGAAAAGTTACCAGGGTATGAAAAAAAATTTAAAAAATTGACAATTTTTAATCAATTATTTGGAGAAAGTTGTCCTATATGTAAGATTGAAAAGGAGAAAAATAAGAGATGGTAGAGGCTTTTAAGGTAACAGGTGGTAAAGAAATAAAAGGAGTACTAGAAGTTGAAGGTTCAAAAAATGCAGCTCTTCCAATTATGATAGCTACTCTTATAGAAAAGGGAACTTATATATTAAAAAATGTTCCCAATTTAATGGATATAAGAACATTAGTTAAACTTTTAGAAAGTTTAGGACTGATAATTGAAAAATTAGACAATAATACATATAAAATAGAGAATAAAGGACTAACTAATCTTGTGGCAGGATATGAGTTAGTAAAAAAAATGAGAGCCTCTTTTTTAGTTATGGGACCAATGTTAGCCCATTGTAAGAAAGCAAAAGTTTCTCTTCCTGGTGGATGTGCTATTGGAGCTAGACCAGTAGACTTACACTTAAAAGGTTTTGAAGCTTTAGGAACAAAAATAACAATTGACCATGGATATGTAGAAGCAGAAACAGATGAACTTGTTGGTGGAAAGATAGTTTTAGATTTTCCTAGTGTAGGAGCAACAGAAAATATAGTTATGGCAGCTGTAAAAGCTAAGGGTATAACTGTTTTAGAAAATGCAGCAAGAGAGCCAGAAATAGTAGATTTATGTAATTTTTTAAATGAGATGGGAGCTAAGATTACTGGAGTGGGAACTGGAACTCTTACAATAGAAGGTGTAGAAAGATTATATCCTTGTGAGCACACAATCATCTCAGATAGAATAGTAGCTGGAACTTTTATTATTGCAGCTATTATATTTGATGGAAAGATAAAAGTTAAGGGAGTAGAGAGAGAGCATTTAGAGGCATTTTTGATGAAGCTAGAAGAGATGGGAGTGAGATATGAGATAGAGAATAAGGAGTTAAGAATAATTTCAAAACTTTCTGATCTTCAAGGAATAAAAATTACAACTATGCCACATCCAGGATTTCCAACAGATTTACAATCTCCTATAATGACTCTTATGTGTTTAGCTAAAGGTAGTAGCGAAATAAAAGAAACTATTTTTGAAAATAGATTTATGCATGTACCTGAGCTAAATAGAATGGGAGCTAAAATAGATATCAATGGAAACGTAGCAACTATAAAAGGAATAGAAAATTTTTCATCAGCAGAAGTTATGGCAAGTGATTTAAGAGCAGGAGCATCTTTAATTCTTGCAGCATTAAAAGCTGAAGGAGAAAGTATAGTAAATAGAATTTATCATGTAGATAGAGGATATGAGAATTTAGAATTAAAGTTAAAAAATATTGGTGCAGATATAGAGAGAATAAAAACAGAGGTATAATGGAGGTATAATGGAGAAAATAATAGGTATAAATCCTGTAATGGAGGTATTACAAAATAAAGAGAAAACAATAGAGAAATTAGAGATTTTTAAAGGGGCTAAAGATGATAAGATAAATAAGATAAAAAGATTAGCTTCAGAAAGAAATATTAAGATATTTTATACAGATAAGAAGAGAGAAAATTCACAAGGAGTTGTAGTTTATGTAAGTGATTATGACTATTATGTGGATTTTGGAGAATTTTTGGAAAAAATTGCTCCTATGGAAAAATCTATTGTTTTAATTTTGGATGAGATACAAGACCCAAGAAATTTTGGTGCTTTAATAAGAAGTGCTGAGGTATTTGGAGTAAAAGGAATAATCATTCCTGAAAGAAATGCTGTAAGAATAAATGAAACAGTTGTTAAAACTTCAACTGGAGCAATAGAGTATGTAGATATAGTAAAAGTTACAAATATCTCTGATGCTATCAGTAAATTAAAAAAATTAGATTATTGGGTATATGGAGCAGAGGGAGAAGGAAGTAAAGATTATTCTCAAGAAAAGTATCCTAGTAGAACAGCATTAGTTCTTGGAAGTGAAGGAAATGGAATAAGAAAAAAAGTAAAAGAGAGCTGTGATGTTTTAATAAAAATACCTATGTATGGAAAAATTAACTCTCTAAATGTTTCAGTAGCAGGAGGAATAATTCTATCTGAAATAGTAAAGTCTTTTTAAAATATTATAGGGGATAATATTACCATAGTGGGAAGGGAAAGAATTTATATGAATGAAGAGTTAATAAATGATGAAGTAATAAAATTAGCTCAAAATGGAGATCAGGAAGCTTTAGATTTAATATTAAAAGAGTATAAGAAATTGATATATCTTAATATTAGAAATTATTTTCTTGTTGGTGCTGATCAAGATGATTTATTACAAGAGGGGACAATAGGACTTTTGAAAGCGATAAAAAATTATAGTGAGGGGAAAGCTTCTTTTAAAACATTTGCAACTCTTTGTATTAGAAGACAGATATTAACTGCAGTTAGAAGTTCTACAGCACAAAAAAATAGCGCTTTAAATGAAGCTAGTGGAAATAATTTAGAAACAGAAGATGGTCATGAAGATTATCCAAAAGAACTTTATTCAAATGTGAGATATAATCCTGAAGCTATATTTTTATCTAAAGAGAAAATAATGGAGTTTCAAGATTTCGTAGAGCATAATTTTAGCCCATTTGAAAGGCAAGTATTTAACTATATGATTAAAGGTTTTTCTTATAAAGAGATTGCAGAGGAGCTAGAGAAAACTCCTAAAGTGATAGATAATAGTTTTCAAAGAATAAAAAGAAAAAGTGAATTGTGGTTAAGTACTTATTAATTTAAGAAAAAAGTTGTTAATTAAAAAAAATAGTGATATATTGAATATGGAAAAGAATTATTGATGAGGTGATATTCTTGAGAGAGTATAATTTTAAAGAAGTAGAAGCCAAGTGGCAAGGGAAATGGGAAAATGGACACATTTTCAAGACAGAAAATAAAGTTGAAGGGAAAGAGAATTATTATGTACTTGTAATGCTTCCATATCCATCTGGGAAACTACATGTTGGGCATGCTAGAAACTATACAATAGGAGATGTTATAGCTAGATATAAGAGAATGAAAGGTTATAATGTATTAAATCCTATGGGATGGGATTCTTTTGGATTACCAGCAGAGAATGCAGCTATTCAAAATGGAGCACACCCAGCTGTGTGGACAAAATCTAATATTGAAAATATGAGAAGACAATTAAAATTATTAGGATTTTCGTATGATTGGGATAGAGAGATAGCTTCTTATACAACAGAATACTATAAATGGAACCAATGGATGTTCAAAAGACTTTATGAAAAAGGATTAATCTACAAGAAAAAATCTCTTGTAAACTGGTGCCCAGATTGTAATACAGTATTAGCAAATGAGCAAGTTGAAGATGGAAAATGTTGGAGACATAGTAAAACTTCAGTTATTCAAAAAGAGTTAGAGCAATGGTTCTTTAAGATAACTGACTATGCTGACGAGTTATTAGAGGGGCATAAAGAGTTGAAAGATGGTTGGCCTGAAAAAGTTTTAACAATGCAAAAAAACTGGATAGGGAAATCATATGGAACAGAGATAGTGTTTACTGTTGCTGAAACAGGTAAGGAATTACCTATGTTTACAACAAGAATAGATACAATTTATGGAGTGTCTTATTGTGTTGTTGCTCCAGAGCATCCTATTGTAGAGGAAATTATAAAAGTTAATCCAGAGATAAAATCAAGTATTGAAGCAATGAAAAATACAGATTTAATTGAAAGATCAGCAGAAGGAAGAGAAAAAAATGGAGTATTCACAGGTTGGCATGTAATTAATCCAGTAACAAAAGAGAAAGTACAATTATGGGTAGCTGACTATGTTCTAATGAACTATGGAACAGGAGCTGTAATGGCTGTTCCTTGTCACGATGAAAGAGACTTTGCATTTGCAAAAAAATATAATTTACCATTAAATGTTGTAATTAATCCAGTTAATAAAGAAACAAAAGAAGTAATTGAGCTAAAAGCAGAAGAGATGACAGAGGCTTTCACTGAAGTTGGAGTAATGACAAATTCAGGAGAGTTTAACGGGATGAGTTCTAAAGAGGCTTTAACAAAAATAGCTGAATATGTAGAGGCTAATAATTATGGTAAAAGAACAGTAAAATACAGATTAAAAGATTGGGGAGTTTCAAGACAAAGATACTGGGGAACACCTATTCCAGCACTATATTGTGAAAAATGTGGAACTGTAATGGAAAAAGATGAAAATCTTCCAGTGAAACTTCCAGAAGATGTTTCATTTAATGGAGTAGGAAATCCATTAGAAACATCAGAAAGTTTTAAACATGCTGTATGTCCAATTTGTGGTGGACCAGCTAGAAGAGATACAGATACTATGGATACTTTTGTAGATTCATCTTGGTATTTTTTAAGATATTGTGACCCTAAAAATGATAAACTTCCATTTGACAAAGAGATAGTTGATTCTTGGATGGGAGTAGATCAATATATAGGTGGAATAGAGCATGCAGTAATGCACTTATTATATGCTAGATTTTTCCAAAAAATATTAAGAGATTTAGGTCTTGTTTCAGCAAATGAACCATTTAAGAGATTGTTAACTCAAGGAATGGTTTTAGGGCCATCATACTATTCAGCAGCTGAAAACAAATTCTTATTCCCAAGTGAAGTTGATGTTAAAGGTGAAAAGGCATTTTCAAAAGCTACTGGAGAAGAATTAGCAATAAAAGTTGAAAAAATGTCTAAATCTAAAAATAATGGTGTAGATCCTGAAGAGATGATAACTAAATATGGTGCAGATACAACTAGATTATTTATAATGTTTGCTGCTCCACCTGAAAAAGAATTAGAATGGAATGAAAATGGACTTGCTGGAGCTTACAGATTTTTAACAAAAATTTGGAGACTAGTAATGGAGCATAAAGAAAATCTAGAGTTTGGAGAGATTGATTTAACAAAGGTAAGTAGAGATGATAAAGCTTTATTAATCAAATTAAATCAAACTATAAAGAAAGTAACTGAATCTATAGAAGATGACTATCACTTCAATACTTCAATAGCTGCTACTATGGAGTTAATAAATGAAACTCAAGATTATAAAGTAAATATTTTAGAAGGTGGAAAAACAACTTCTGAATCTAAGAAAATATTTGCTGAAGTTATAAAGAATATATTAGTAATGTTATCACCATTTACTCCACATTTCTGTGATGAACTATGGGAAGAGATGGGAAATACAGGATATTTATTCAATGAAAAATGGCCTTCATATGATGAAAAATTAACTGTATCATCAGAAGTTGTAATGGCAGTTCAAGTAAATGGAAAAGTTAGAGGAACTGTTGAAGTAGAAAGAGGAACAGATAAAGATACAGTTGAAAAACTAGCATTAAATTTAGAAAATGTAAAAAAACATATGGAAGGAAAAACTTTAGTAAAATTAATTGTTATTCCTGATAAAATAGTAAATATAGTTGTAAAGTAATAAATTTTAGTAACTAGGGAGTGAAATTTTATTTCACTCCCTAGTTTTTATATAAAAAATAAATTTTTTTAAGAAATTCTATTGACATAATGAATTTTATGAGGTATATAAGTATTAACAGGAAGAGATAAAAGGTCTAGACAAAATAATCTCTTAAGGAGGTAGATTCCAATGAAATAAATTTAAAAGAGAAGTTAATAAGATGAGATTATAAATAATCACTTAATAATTTTTCGAGAGGACTAAAATTATAGTAATTTAATAAAAAATAAGATTGAGATAGAATTAATAAAAAGCTTTTATACCTATCAAAAAAGTAAGAGATATATTAACAATACTTATTCTAATTATAGTTTGTATTTTATAGAGAACATTTCTTATCTTCAGAGAAGTATTTTAATTAATATGATTAATTACTTAGGTAATAAAAATTATATTTAAAATATACAAGATTGAGTTATCTTTATTAAATATTAAAGAAATGGTAGGATTATTATTTCAGAATTAATAAAATAATCAATATGGTATAAAAAATATAATGGAAAAATTTTTGATAATATAGATTATTTCTTATTAAAAAATTAAGGAGGGGATTACTGATAAATAATATAGAAGTAGATATATAGGGCTATCTGAATGTAGATAAAGTCAGATAGCCCATTTTTTTTAAAAATTTAAAAAAAGTGTTGACGAAAAATAAAAAATATGATATTATAATTTATGTCCGCGAGAGAGCGGTACAGATAAATTAATAAGGACATTAGTAACAGAATAGAGAAAGACAATTAATGCAAACACAACAATAAATTGGTGTAAAACA
>OGJM01000085.1_pt1 | contig 73359 bp, 67 predicted proteins | sample 1572281 | NCBI WGS metagenome assembly OGJM01 (sample SAMEA2582147, study PRJEB24529) | metagenome | reverse complement strand
CAACAGACCGATTGGCAGGGTTAAGTATGCGCTAAATTAATTCCGCCAACGGGTTGATTATATTTTTTAGTACTATTTTGAGGAGACGTGCAAATGAAAGAAAACAACGTTGTGACAAGTGAAACGAAGGATGCGCTTCCTTTTGGGTCACTCTCGCATACCGCTGCGTCATCTTCACATCTTTGTGACCGAGCATCTTGCAGATGGTCTCCATCAGCACACCTGCCTCCAGCGTAATGAGGCTGGCGAACGAGTGTCGTCACGAATGGTAAGAACAGGTAAGTCCGTTCTCTTTTCCACAAGCACTTCGAAAGCTTTTTGGATGGAAAGCAACAACTGCTCGATGTCCTTGTTGGTCTCCACGGCTTCCTTGCTCTTGTTCTCCTTTGGCTGCTTTAGAGCTTTATGTTAATAAAACTACAATCATAGCAATAAAACTATTAATTTTACGTTCTTTTCAAAAAAAGGGTTTGTGCAATAGTGGCTTAAAGGCTAAAAGCACTACCTTTGAATGCAATAATAAGTAACAACACGTTTAAGGTCACAAATTGTGACCTTAAAAATAAAGATAGAAATATGGCAGATAACATAGATAAAAAAGAAACAGTTGCAATTTGCGACCAGTCCAAAATAGATGTTACAAAATGCGATAACCATGAACTCGCAGGTAATATCGAACCTCTAATAAAAGTAATTAGAGGGCAACAAGTTATGCTTGATAAACATTTAGCAATGCTATATGGGGTAGAAGCTAAAGTTCTCAATCAGGCTGTAAAACGCAATGTTGAACGCTTTCCTAATGACTTTCGGTTTCAATTGACAAAGGAAGAATGTTTAAGGTCAACACCTCAAATATATGCCGTATGCTTTTACAGAACAAGGCGTGGCAATGCTTAGTAGTGTTCTCCGTTCACAAACAGCTATTGAGGTTAATATTCGGAAACAACAAAGAACTTACTTGTAAAGATAGAATAGTATATGAAAATATTGAATACTCGCATATTAAAGAAAAGCGTGATAACACTTAGTTTTTTGTGCTATCTTATAACCTGTGGGTTCGTACCATATTATTATGATGAAGCAACTAATCTCTGTTATGGTGATGGCCTTTTCAACTTGTTCTTTGGCTGGTGTTGTTTCGTATTTCCGGGAATATTTACGAAAATATATTCTTTAGCATGGTTTTCAAACATAACATACATTGTTGCTATAAGGCATCTAATAAAGGGAAATAGAAAACACTTCGTATTGTGGATTTGCATCACCATAATATTGAGTAGCCTTTTGATTATTTGTCCAAGAACAGAAACTGACACTTGGGGGAATATACACCATTTTACGTTGACGATAGGTTATTATTTGAGAATTATAAGTTTCTTTATTTTATTTGTTGGTGGATTATATGTCCTGTTTGTACAAAATAGGAAAGGGGATAAAAGGCTGATGAATGATGAACGGATGAAAAGTAAGCAGCAAATATTCTTTCTGACAAAATCAGATATAGTCAAGATGATGTCTATGGTTGAAATAAGAATTCCAATAGAATATACCCTGCTGGGGGCATTTAAACAGGAGACGATAAGAAGAGAAAACACCATATCAAATTTTTCTAAACTTGGTCATACAGGCTATGCCAATTGGATTTCTTTGGATAATAGATACATGGTGCTCCCCTTAAATAATGAGGTGAAGTATAGAATTGTGAAACAAAGAAATGGTTCTTTTCATTACATCGTAGATCTTGCATCTAATCCCACAGGTGTTGAGCTAAGTACTGGAGGAATATACGACAATGCAGAAAATGTTTTAATCGCAGGTCGTGTTGCAGTCTTTACTGATAGCTCAATCGAAGCCATGCAAATCTATAAAGAAATATTGAGAGCTATGAATAAATGTTTTACCAGGAAAAATAACATCTTTGTATCTCAAGAGGTGTTATCTTTATTGGAAGATGGATGGCGATTAACATGTAATTATAATGCGCCTTGTGAAAATGATTTCAAATAATATATCTTGCAAATTTCAACTTTGCTATAAATAAACTTCGGAAGGAGAAATATGAATTCACTATGTTTATGTGTAAAAGAATAAAATTTTGGCTTTGCAAACTTCTCTATTCCCATAGAAAAAAGTCTTGTTGCATTTCCTTTTCATCAAAAGGTTTCAAGGTGATAACTCTCTATCGGATTTTTGAGGGATGCCAAGTAGAAGATAAACCAATTATCTTTCTTCCTGCTACAGCATCCGAGGAAGAATTGGCCAATGCGATATTTTTCTGTTTGGGTAAAAGTAGTATGGTTATACGAACTTCAATAAATTCCACATCCGCTTATCTGAAGTTTATTAAAGAACGTTCGTTGAAAAGTTACTATCAACAATCCGTGGCTTGCATAGTAAAGTTGAATGTTCAAACAGGCATAATTCATTTAGAACTTTGGCAACAAGCTGATGATGGTAGAGGAATGACTCCTTGTCATGAACAGAGCCTTATGGAATTTGATGTAAAAGACAATAGTCAACTTCTCGCCAAGTATGTCAAGGAAATCTTAAGTGAAAGATTAGCTTTGAAAAAGGATAAGGTAACTATGGAATAAATAATAAAAATTGTAGCATGAGAATAAACAAATGTCTATCGTTCTTTAGATAAAACATAAAATAAAGACGTATGAAAGTATCAACAAAACAAGGCTATAAACCGCCTTAAAATTCGTCAGGGCTTATCAGAGGATATTTCCCTTGTATCTTTGAAAGTTTTTCCATGTCTAGGCTACCCATACCAATGGCAGTGGCAAGATCTTAAAGACCACCAGAAGAGCGGTCCCGACGGTGAGATTACCACCTCGTTTGAGTATGACGGCATACAGCGCCTTGTCCGTGTCACCGACACGGAGGGCAATGTAACGACCTCTACTTACGACATGGGTGAAATGTGAATGAAAGACCTCAAACTGTAAATGTAACCATAAAATGAGAAATTACATTTGTTTAATTACGCTTTACGCTTTTACCTATATTTTATATTCTTGCTCTATGGAGCAAGAGTATAATTCTTTCAATATAATATATTGTAAAGAAGTTTCCTCAGGATTACAATATGATAATTCTTGTGGAACGATAGAATATAGAGGGGAGAAATATACTATAAAAAAGAGTGTTTATTATGTTAAAAAGAAACTGCAAAATGTAGATGTGTATAGGAGTGATGGTATAATATCCTATACTAAAAGTGAAGTAGAATCTGATAAAAAACTCGCAAACTATTTAGGGATTCCTTTGGTTAGAATTGTTGTGATTAGTAAGGATAAACTTTTGGATAATAATACATTATTTTCTTATGAAGCAAAAGGAGATTCTATATTTGTTAATCAGGCAAAAAATCTAGTCATTTACGTAAATTCTATTCAAAAGTAAACTCTATGTGGAATTTTTTATTATGGTACTACAAGAATTAGTGTGTGTTAGCGAGAGTGTAAGCTAAACTGTGTCATGCTATCACTGTTATAGTTTAATGCAGTTTATTTGCATTTTGTTCAGTATAGTTTTCCCACTTCTACACCCGGCAACAAGTAGCAGAAATCATCGAATTTTTGGATGAACCATAAAAAATCACCCTGGAAGGGAATGCATACAACACACTATGCATATCCATTTCAGGGTGAGTTAATAAAACTACAATCATAGCAATAAAACTATTATTTTTACGTTCTTTTCAAAGAAAGGGGTTGTGCAATAGTGGCTTAAAGGCTAAAAGCACTACCTTTGAATGCTGTTAAATATGGTAATGTTCAAAGTCACAATTTGTGATTTTAGAAAAATGAATATAAATATGACAGATAAAATAGAAAAAAAGAGAGCAGCGAACTGTGTATATCACATAGGTGCATCCATTAAGGACTTAGGCAAAAAGTGTTTTGGTTTCTCCAAGATGGAGATATATAGTATTAAGGCGCATCGCCAGTAAACGTCCTTTGTTATTTGATCAAAAATAGAACACTTTAAAACGGAGGTAGAATGAATAGATATTTCGACTCTTACGGTTCTGACCCACGCCGCATCCAGTATGCTGGTAGCGAGACTGATGGACTTTCTGTTGACTATAAGCAAAAATATGTCCAGCAGTTGCAGGTTATCAAGGATAATTATGCAACCTTTGATATGATGGCAGGCTATAAAGCTGGTGCATCGGGGCTGAAATGGTCAGATGTAGAAAATGCTTTTGATATGTATCAATCACGCTCTATTCATGTTATTCAGCATGAGGGATTTTCAACTAAAAATGCTGAAAAATATGGGTATATGTTAGGAAGACATTCATTGCCTAAGCATGGTCGTGATAAAACTATCAATTTTGCCGCATTATTTTATTCTTTGTTTAGTCATTAAAGTTTTATGAGGATGGGATTCCCATCCTCATAATTATAAAATCGAAAAATCAATATGAAAAAAGTAATATTTATAATTATTGTCATTATCTCAGTTTTATTACAATATTTTTTTGGTAAAACACGATTATACTATTATAATAGTTATAATTTGTTTTTATTAATAAATGAGAAGAATATCACAAATGGAGAACTAAAAATAAGCAAAAATATATTTAGTTTTAAAAACAAAATAGAATTTGGACATTACGGTGAATTGCCTATATTTTATATGGTACCTAAAAATGGACAAATATACATATGTGATTACCGTAATAATATAACGAAGATACATAGCGAAGATATTTACTTATATTATACAAAAAATGATGTAAAAACAAAACTGTCAGACAAGATAATCTATATAACCTGGGACGTGATACCTGTAATTTATGATGCAGAGAAGAAAACAATTTTAAATGTCCAAAGATTGTTATAGAGCTTTATTAAGAAGGGCGTACCTTCTATGTTTTTTCTTGTGGAATAATCATAGAAGGCACACCTTTTTTATCCTTTCTTCTTCAGAGTATAGTTCTTGCTATCCTCTCTTTTAGGTTCATTGTCAAATGAATCCAGCAAAATAACACTTTTATTCTCTCTCACCTTATAGAAAATATTGTCACCACTCGAAGGATGCACAAGCATCAAGATATTGCCATCAAGCACTTTGAAGGTACCTCTTAAAATTTCCTGCTCGTTCTGCTTTTCATTATATGACTGTATCAACAAATAGTTACCATCAGCATTTAACGTGAGTGTTGTTTCAACATTAGGTGGTAGCACACCGTTATAAGTTCCAGCTATGGAATCCAAGCTGGCTCTATTTCCCAAAACTGCCGTATATTCTTCAAGCTTATCGGCACACCTGCCTCCAGCGTAATGAGGCTGGCGAACGAGTGTCGTCACGCATGGTAGGAATAGGTAAGTCCGTTCTCTTTTCCACAAGCACATCGAAAGCCTTTTGGATGGAAAGCAACAACTGCTCGATGTCCTTGTTGGTCTCCACGGCTTCCTTGCTCTTGTTCTCCTTTGGCTGCTTTAGAGCTTTATGTTAATAAAACTACAATCACAGCAATAAAACTATTAATTTTACGTTCTTTTCAAAAAAAAGGTTGTGCAATAGTGGCTTAAAGGCTAAAAGCACTACCTTTGAATGCAATAATAAGCAACAACAGGTTTAAGGTCACAAATTGTGATCTCAAAAATAAAGATAGAAATATGGCAGATAATATAGAACCACCTCCATGCCTATGTGGTATATAAGAAAATTTATGGAATGCAAGCTGCAGTGGTTCTCAACCTGATGCATAAGGGAAAGGATTTGCTGGCTTTTATGAAGTAAATATAAGTGAGTTTTTCCGCCTCACTATGTGTTAGCGAACTCATTTTGAGGCTAATTCTAATCTATAAATAAATACCTAAAAAAAAGAAAGTAAAAGATGATGAAATCGGAGACCAACTGTCCCCTAAGGGTGTATTCCCTTATAGTTCTCCTGGCATTTGCTTGTACCAGCAAAATTGTTAGCGCAAACAAATTCTAACGTCCTCTACTAAGGAACGAGCGACAAAGAACTTAATTACTGACTATTATAAATTTCGAATTATGGAGAGATTTATTATCAAGCTCGTGCGCTTGATACTGAAGTATGGGCGATTCGGCCTTTTTCGCATGGTCATTCAATTGGATGGCAACAGCAAGTATATTGAGTATACTTACAATTTGAGGCGTTCCCTCCTATGGATATGAGCATACACGCACAATTACTGGTAGATGTTGCCATGCAGGAAAGAGATTATCATGATGCGCTCGTATTACGTCGATTCTTGGAGACCTTTAACAGAATAGACAATCATTTGGTTGAAGCTGAACTTCCTAGGCTTGATGCCTATATCGCCACTCTGGATGGCTATTATGAATACCTGGAGCAAAGGAATAGAAAACCATTGAAAAATGGTACCAGAATCGGCCGAAAAAAAGAATACCTTTTTGTGTCTGATGAAGCATCTTCTTTAAAAGATGAAGAGACGACCGCCGAGCAAGCCTCTTTATTTATAGAATTTCTCACCCTAAATGGCCTAGATTCTATGTCTACCAGTGCGAGCAAGTCTTCTCCAATGAATATCGCAATATTTGCGTTTATCAGATATTGGAGAAGAAGGGGTATCTTGGCACCGCAGCACATCGTTAGTGCCAATGCCATTTATCGATTTCTTACCGATGATTGCCATATACGAAAAGAAGTTACGATAAAATCGTTCTACAATGTCTTCAATCATTGTGAGGACATGAAAAATCAAGAAATGGATGATAAAGTGGCTGATTTCTTTGCCCATAGATGATTTTTTTTATGGGACAAATATTAATCCTATTTTTCCTATTTTTCCCATAGGTGTTTTTGCCCTATCTTTGCACCCGTAATCAGACAAGTAAAGTCTGGTTGCGGGCATTATTCATCTTTTAAACAAGTTGTTACGATTATGAAACAAGCAACAAAGAAGCAGCTCCTCAACGCCCAGAAGGTGGACGGAGCCATCATCAGTGAAGAAAACGGTACCATCGCCTTCCGCAAGGCGCCATGGAACGATACCGAGGTTATCTGCGAACAGCCTAAGGTGATACCGGGCAGAATGGTATGCTCTGGCGAAAAGGGAGGCGACGAGTTCGACTTCAAGCCTTACGAGCGTACGGGCGAGAAGCTTTTCGAGGAAATCTTCAAGACCAAGCATGCCGTGGTGCGCACCACCAAGCGCACGGTGCAGGTGAACTATACCTTCAGCCGTGACCTAGACAAGCAGGACATGCTGCGCTACCTCAAGGTAGAGCACAAGGAACTGATTGCCGGATTCAAGGAGAATGTTGAATGTTGAGTGTTGAATGTTGAATTAGGCTAGCGCCCTTGCGACCGTTAGGCAATTCAACATTCAACATTAAATTCAACACTCAACACTCAACATTCAACATTAAATTCAACACTCAACATTCTAAAACGATGGAACATATTATAGCATATAATCCGTACAAGAATGGCAATAAGGGGAGCGTAAGCTCCCAGCCACTCTCGGTCTACGACAAGACCATCGCTTATCCCTGGATGGCAGACCTGGTAGCTGCCATACGTGGGGGTAACGATGAACTGAAGAAGCAGCTGCCTTTCCGCTGCGCTCACTACTACCAGTTCCGAGACAACAGACGCTCGCAGAAGAACGCCGTGCCCGAAAGCTTCCTCTTCCAGACCACCATCGATGTGGACGACAAGGAATATGTGGATAAGGCGATAGAGAAGGCACGAGAGCTGAACTGTAGCGACACCATCTGGAACGGAGCCCTGCTGCACCTGGAGTACTCAGCCCGCAAGAAGTTGCACATCGACATCCGCATGCCCATCGGCATGACTATCGAGGAGACGCAGCGAGCCTATTGCGAGGCGCTGGGCGTGCCCTACGACGAGAGCTGTATCACGCCAGAGCGCATGCTCTTCATCACCGACAAGGCTTCGGAAATCTATCGTTCGCCCCACTGGTACGAGGTACTGCCACAGGAAGAGCTGAAGAGGCGCAGACAAGCCTACCTGACTCGTGGCCTCACCATTGACGGAAGACAGCAACAGGGCACTCAGCCCCAACCATTCAACATTCAACACTCAACATTCAACACTCAACAAAATGTTCAAGACAATCGACTTTCGGGCTCTGACAGCCATCACGCTGTTTCTGCTGGCTCTGCTATTCAGCCTGCCCAACCTAGTGATAGCAATGCTGCTTATGCTGCTCATCTCAGCCCTGCTGGAGCTCATCAGGATGCTGGGGCAGAGGCAACCGGCAAGAACCTAGCAGCCTTCGACCTCTTCCGCAATGCGGCAGGTCTGAAGGACGTAGACATCAACACCCCAGGCTCGCGCCACTCATCGCTCCTGGCGATTATGAGCGCAGGCGCATCGAGAGTGATGCCCGAAGAGGAACTGAAGGCGGTGGTGGCGCAGAAGATGCCTGCCTTCTCGCAGGAGCGTGACTGTCAGCAGCTCATCCACGACTTCTATGCGAAATATGGTGACAGTTCGAAACCGATGTCGCAAGCCGTAATCCGCATCAATGCCCAGGCAGAGAAGTCCTCCCAGAAGGATGCCGTGGCATTCAAATCCGCAAGTTCTGTGGGTTCCGAAGGCGGCACGGATTCCAATGCGGAAGATGATAAATTAACTCCGCCTCCGATGCCCGAACATCTCCCAAAACTCGTGGAGCTGCTGCTATCAAAGACCCCAGACATCTACAAGCCAGCCGTGGCACACGCCATCTTTCCGCCACTTGCTACACACCTCTGTAAGACCACCTTCAAGTATATCGACAACGTGGAGCACGAGGCTACCCTGATGTGCTGTCTGCTGGCGGGCACGGGCGCAGGCAAGAACTGTGTGCAGATGCCCATCAACATGATTATGGAGGACATCAGACAGCGCGACCGTGAGAACCTGCAACGGGAGAAGGAATGGAAAGAAGAGGTGACACGCAAGGGTGCCAACAAGGATAAGCGCAAGCGTCCGGAAAACCTCATCATACAGGAGATAGACGCCGATATGACCAATCCAGCTTTCGTTATGCGCACGGCTGAGGCTCAGGAACATTTCCTCTATACAACGCTCAACGAGATAGATCAGTTCGACGCCCTCAAGGGGCAAGGCAACCAGCAGTTCAAGATTATGTGTCTTGCCTTTGATCCTGGGAACTCATACGGTCAGACCCGCGTGGGCACATCGAGTATCACCGAGCGCATCACCATCCGGTTCAACTGGAATGCATCAACCACCGTCCAACTGGGGCAGCGATATTTCTCAAAGGTGCTCACCGACGGACCTATCAGCCGCATCAACTTCTGTACCATCCCGGAGCGGGAAATCGGTGCCGAAATGCCAGTATACGGCGAATACGACGATGCCTTCAGAGAGGCGCTCAGACCGTACATAGAGAATCTGTGCAAGGCGTCGGGTAGGATAGACTGTGCTGAGGCTTTCGCCCTGGCAGAAAAGTTGAAGGATGAGAACGCTGACTTTTCGCGCATGTCGCAAAACAGGGTGTTTGAGAATCTCTCCTTCCGTGGCAATGTTATTGCCTTTCTCAAGGCTTGCGTGCTATACGTGGCAAACGGCTGCAAATGGGAACCCGAAATAGAAGAGTTCATCAGATGGAGCGAGAGTTACGACCTGTGGTGCAAGATGATTTTCTTTGGCGCAAGCATAGCCAAGGCTAATGAGGTAGGAGAGAAATCGAGCAAGCGAGGACCTGCCAACCTGCTGCAGCAAATGCCTGACTCCTTCACTTATGCACAGGCTGAAATGGTACGTCTGCATAACGACTTCGGAAAGAAGGGTACGGCGACGATGCTGAGAAACTGGGTGAACCGCCATTATATCGAGAAAATTCCTCCGAAGGGAGTAAATGCCGACGGAGCTGACGGAAAGCAGGGCGGAAAGGTGTTCAGTATTCAGTTATTCAGTTTTAAGAAGCTATTATTCCGTTCTGACGGACTCGACCTGAGATGTTTCAACGTAAAATAGTTTAACACTTAACATTCAAACAAATGGAAATAGTATTAAAGCGTATAGCTAAAAAAGGAACTTATACCATCGGCAGACTCTATCTGCTGACCGATGCAAGCGTAAGTCGTAACTCGCTGCCCGGTAAGAAGAAAGACGACAAGTGCAAATTGATTCATACCTTTGACTGCCAGCTGTTGTCCAAAGATACATATCTCTGCGATACCATGGAGCCTACATGGCGCAATCTGTTGGGTATCAAGCTAAAGCCAGAGGAAGTGGATGCACGCTATAGCCGCAAGAGCGGCGTGAAGGCGCGTAAGATACCTGACCATACTGCCATTCCTGAGGGCACTTATCCAGTGGTTATATCGTATTCGCCAAGATTCAAGCGTTGGCTGCCATTGCTGGTGGGTGTGCCGAATTTCGAGGGCATCCGCATCCATGCAGGCAATTATCCTGACGATACGCAAGGCTGCATCCTTGTTGGGGAGAACAAGTTCGAGGGCATGGTAGTGAACTCCCGTATCTGGCTGCAGCGGCTTATCAACGCCATGACAGCGGCGCGCGACCGAGACGAAAGTATCTGGATAACCATCCTATAGACAAACAGCATCCCTGCATAAGGGATGCTGCTAATCTGTTTTTATATATTTTCTGACTGAAAACGTTCTTAAAGCTTTGACCAGTCGATGCTGCGGATAAATGCCAAGGTTGAAACCCAATCGCAGTCGAGGCAGAAAGGAGTAGGAACATCCGGGGTGTTGTAATAAGCCAGGGTAAACTCTGTATCTTCATCCTTAAATGCCTTGTGGTCGATGGTTGCCTGCTTGAAAAACTGGGTTACGAGCGGCTTGTTCTTGTTTGAAGCCTCCTTCAGTCGCCTCTGATAGAGCGTAATATACACGCTCATGGCGTAGGCCTGCTCGTTGAGATAGCGAACCTTGATGTTCAAGGTGTCCTTGCTCAGATTCTTGTCGAGCATAACATACGGTGGCAGAATCTTGCTGCGCATGTAGGTCATCGCATCAAACTTGAAGAGGGCTGTACGACGCTCGTCCATGCTCTTCGTGGTGTCGTTGATGATCGCATCAGAAGTGCGGAGCACCTCGTTTAATACATCCTGGGCGCTTGCCTTAGCTATGCTGAGGGTGAGCGCAAATAATAATATTATGTATCTCATCTTTCTGAAATTATTAATTATCAATTTTTTTTTAATCGTTGGTGTGGCGCAAGAGGAAGATGCTGTGGTCGATGCACGCTGGCAATTCTTCCTTATAATGCGTTACCATGATCATGGTTTTGTTCTGGCGGCGGCAGAAGGCTTCGATGACGTCTTTTACAAGACGGCGGTTGCGGTTGTCGAGCCCGTGGAGCGGTTCATCGAGAATCAGCAGTTCCGGGTCCTTGACAAAGGCACGTGCCAGGAGAACGAGGCGCTGTTCGCCGCTGGAGAGCTTCAGGAAACCACGGTCTTCAAGACCTTCCAGTCCGAATACTTTCATCCAGAAACGGCACTTGTCCATATCTTCTTCCTTCGGCTTTACGTAGAGGCCTACAGAGTCCATCAGACCGCTTGCTACGATGCGGATGGCTGGCAGGTCGCGCTGGTAAGAGCGGTGAAGCTCAGGCGATACGTAGCCGATGTGCTTCTTGATGTCCCAGATGCTTTCGCCGCTGCCTCGAGGATTGTCGAAGAGGGTAATGTCACAGGCGTAACTCTGCGGATTGTCGGCACAGACCAGACTGAGGAGCGTACTCTTTCCGGCTCCGTTCTGTCCGCTCAAAGCCCATCGCTCGCCATTCATCACGGTCCAGTCGAGGTCGTTGAGGATGATTCGCTCGCCATACTGTATGCGTACCTTGTTCATCTTCACCACTTCCTGGGTGTGATATTCGCGGTCGCTGTAAGGCTGGTCTACGATGGCCTGTTCCAACTCCGGGCTCAGCACATGGGCAGGCACGGATTCTCTGCCGGCAAGATATTCGGCGAGGGTTACCTTAGGCAGAACCTTCATATCCTTCACTTCTAGCACGTGGGTGATGAAGTCGGGAATATCATCGCTCTTGCTCAGTACGAGGATAATCTGCAGGGCTCGCTCTGAAGAGAGTGTCTTGAGCAGTTCCTTGAGCTGGTCGCGGGTTTCAGCATCGAGTCCGATAAACGGATTGTCCATGATGAGCACGCGAGGCTCTGAGAAGAGGGTAGAGGCAAGCTTGAACTTGCGGAGCTCGCCACTTGAGAGCAGGATGGTGTATTTGTCCATCAGGTGCTGCATGTGGAAGAGTTCGTAGATGTGCTGCTGCAGGGCTCTGCGCTCCGGTGTGTCTTCGCCGGCCATCTGGTAGGCTTCTTCCAGCTTGTCCCTTACGATAGGGGTGTTCTCGTCTATCTCGAGCTGGTTCCAGCGCTGCTGCAGGAAATAAGTGCGGTCGTTATCGCCTCCGTAGGTGTCGCGGAAGGTAATATACTTGATGTTGTCGCTCACCATAGTCTTCCGGCTAGGTGAGAAGTCGTAATCAGGGTCGTGCATCAGGAGTGGGTGGCGACCTACGATGATGTCGACGAACATTGATTTTCCTCCACCGTTCGGACCTACGACAGCGATGTGTTCACCATCGCACGCCTCAAAGTTTACGGGTTCTGCCATACGCCATTCAGGCATACGGGTAACACCGTTTTTAATGCTAATAATCTTTTGCATCTCTCTTATTTTTTTATTCTACTCTGATTCTTTGTTGCAAAGTCTTTCCAGCTGCTGTAGTGCTTGGCATCGGTCTCCGGGCGGTTCATCTGCAGAAAGTGGCAGTAGGCTGCCCCCAGTGCATCGGTAGCGTCCATGAACTTCGGCATTTCGTCTTGCTGAATATGGAGCAGTCGCTGCAGCATTCCCGCCACCTGTTCTTTTGAAGCCTGTCCCTGTCCGGTAATGGCCATCTTGATTTTGAGCGGCGCATATTCGTGGATAGGAACGCTGTGATGAATGGCTGCTGCGATGGCTACTCCCTGCGCTCTGCCCAGCTTGAGCATCGACTGTACGTTCTTGCCGAAGAAAGGGGCTTCGATGGCCATCTCATCGGGCAGATAGCTGTCGATAATGCCGGTTACGCGGTCGAAGATCTTGCCCAGCCGGAGATAGGGATCGCTCTCCTTGCGCATGTCGATGACGCCCATCACCACCAGTTCTGCCTTGTTGCCGATGATGCGGATTACGCCATAGCCCATCACGTTGGTTCCGGGGTCAATGCCGAGAATAATCTTCTCTGTATTCGATTTCTTGATCATCACAAATAAATCTCCTGACTTTTTAAAAAGACGCTTGTTCTAGCGGTCCATATATGGGTTGTGAGCGAGCTCTTCGCCTATGCTGGTGTATTCGCCATGACCCGGTAGAACCTGGGTTTCGTCAGGCAATTGACCGAGATGGCGCAGGCTGTTGATGATGCGGAACATGCTGCCTCCAGGGAAATCGGTTCTGCCGATAGAGTTGTGGAAGAGGGTGTCGCCGGTGAAGGCTACGTGCTCTGCCTCGCAATAGAAGGTGACGGAACCGCTGCTGTGGCCCGGAGTGGCGATGACCTGGAACTCGTGGTTGCCGAACTTGATGACCTCTTCATCTTCGAAGAATCTGCCGATAGGCGGAAACTGGTAATCGAGCTGCATCTGATAGAAGGTTTCTGCCTGCTTGGCGAGTCCCTTCATCAGGTTTTCATCTGCTGCCGATACTTCCGGTTTCAGTCCGAACTCCTGGTAGATGGTGTTGTTGCCGAAGTTATGGTCAAGATGGCCATGGGTTACGAGCAGGTGAACAGGCTTGAGCTGGTTCTCCTTAATATATTGTGTAATAGCCGTGCGCTCTTCCGGATAGAAGGCGCCGCAATCGATGATGACGCATTCCTTGGTCTCATCGCTCACCACGTAGCAGTTTTCCTGCAACATGTTTACTTGAAATCTTTCTATATGTAACATTTCTTACTTTGAACTTTATGATTACTTTTCACTCTTCACTTCTACTACGCCGGAACGTAAACCAGTTGCTTGTCCTGACTGAACCATTCTTCATCGAAGAAAGTGCTGAGCGGAGTGATTTCTGAAATCTTGAAGTATTGCTTCAGTTCTTCTTTCAGATTACCGCCTTTCAGACACAGAAGTCCGTTAGGTAGAGCGTTTTGCCCCTTCTGCTTAAAGTTTTTCTTGATAATCTTCATCAGGTCAGGAAGCTGCATTACCGCACGGCTTACCACGAAATCGTACTTGCCTTTTTCGTCTTCTCCGCGCAGGTGTTCAGCCTTGAGATTCTGTAGATTGATGGCCGTAGCCACCTCGTTGCAGACTCTGATTTTCTTGCCCGTTCCATCTATCAGCTTGAACTTGCATTCAGGGAAGAGGATGGCGAGCGGAATGCCTGGGAAACCTCCGCCGCAGCCGAAATCGAGAATCTCCGTGCCCGGACGGAAATGGATGGCTTTGGCTATAGCCAGAGAATGGAGCACGTGGTGCTCGTACAGATTATCGATGTCCTTGCGGCTGATGACATTGATCTTGCTGTTCCAGTCGCGGTATAATGCATCGAGTGCCTCGAACTGCTTTTTCTGCTCTTCCGTGAGGTTCGGGAAGTATTTCTCTATTATTTCTATCATATAATTATATGTATTCTTCTTTATTTCTACTGATTTTTCTGCAAAGGTAGTGTAAAAAATCGGAAAACACGTAATAAAAACATCAAAATCTGTCAGATTATGCTCGTATATTAAGTTTTTTGCGTAACTTTGCACCCGTTTTCAATATAATTTAAGCAAAAATAGATAAAAACAGACAAGGAAATATGATAAAAGCAGCACTCTTCGATCTGGATGGCGTGGTTTTCGACACAGAATCACAGTACTCTATCTTCTGGGGAATGATAGGCAGGGAGTATCATCCGGAAATGCCCGATTTCGAATATCGCATCAAAGGACAGACTCTGGTTCAGAGTTACGACAAGTATTTCACCGATGAAGCCGTCTTCGCCCACATCGAAGGTTTTACAGGCGCAAAGGAGGAACAGGTTAAGATCACAGCCCGACTGGATGAGTTTGAAAAGACTATGCAGTATGAATATATTGCAGGGTTCGAAGATTTCATCAGCGACTTGAAACAGCATGGCGTAAAATGCGCTGTGGTAACGAGCAGCAACGTTCAGAAGATGCTGAATGTCTATGAACGTCACCCGGAATTCAAGGCTTATTTCGACCGCGTGCTGACCAGCGAGGATTTCGCCGAGAGCAAGCCTCATCCAGACTGCTATCTGAAAGGTGCATCCTATTTCGGTGTGGAACCGGAGGACTGTGTAGGACTGGAAGACAGTTTTAACGGACTGAAAGCGGTGAGAGCCTCAGGTGCCTTTACCTTAGGACTTGCCACAACAAACAGCAGAGAAGCCATCCAGCCGCTATCCGACTATGTGATAGATGATTACAGAGGTTTCGGCTTTGCTGATTTGCAGCGCATCGTGGATGCTGCGAAATAGATTCAACGCAGAACAATAAATAAATCAAAATAAAAAAATGGGATATTTATCTACTGACAAGAAGAAAATTACCACCAAGACCTTCGCGGAAATGAAGAAGGCTGGCGAGAAAGTAACCATGCTGACAGCATACGACTTTACAACAGCCGGAATTATAGATGCTGCAGGAATTGACTCTATATTAATAGGTGATTCGGCCAGTAATGTGATGGCAGGAAATGCAGACACATTGCCGATTACCGTAGACCAGATGATTTATCACGCCCGCAGCGTGGCCCGTGCCTGCCAGCATGCTTTCGTGGTTTGCGACATGCCTTTCGGCAGCTATCAGATCAGCAAGGAAGAGGCGCTGCGCAATGCTTGCCGCATGATGAAGGAAACGGGTGTAGACGCTCTGAAACTGGAAGGCGGCGTAGAAATCTGCGACACGGTTAAGGCGCTGGTTAATGCAGGTATTCCAGTTCATGGTCATCTCGGACTTACCCCGCAGAGCGTGAACAAGTTTGGCGGTTATGGCATTCGTGCCAAGGAAGAGGCTGAGGCACAGAAGCTTATCAGCGACGCCATTGCGCTGGACGAAGCAGGCTGCTTTGCCATCGTGCTGGAGAAGGTTCCTGCTAAACTTGCTGCAGAAGTGAGCAAGAAGGTAAAGGCTGTAACGATTGGAATCGGTGCTGGTAACGGCTGCGACGGACAGGTGCTGGTTTATGCTGATGCACTCGGAATGACACAGGGCTTCAAGCCTAAGTTCCTGCGCCACTTTGCTCAGGTAGGCGAGGAAATGACCAAGGGTGTGAAGGCTTATATTGATGCGGTGAAGACCGTAGATTATCCTAGCGCTGAAGAGAGTTACTAACATTAACTCTCTTTTTAGCGAAGTGTAAGAGAGTATAAATACGATAGATTCATAAAAGAGTTTAGAATAATGGATACACAAAATACACCAGTACATATCAAGCTGTGGCACAAGGACTTCTGGCGGTTATGCTTTGCCAACCTCTTGCTGATGTCGAGTGTGTACATGCTCGTTTTTGCCATTCCTTATTTCCTGATTCAGGAGAAGTATCAGATGTGGCAGATAGGGTGTGTGCTTCTTGCATACGGCTTGGGACTTTTCCTGTTTGGCGGCTTCTGCTCTTATCTGGTGCAGCGCTACCGCAGGAATATGGTCTGTCAGCTTTCCATTTTAGGTGTGGTTGTTTGCCTTTCGGTTCTTTACTATCTGGATACGTTCTGGAACATCAGGTTTCCTTTTGAGATTCTCCTGGCGGTCCGTTTCCTGTTGGGAGCATTTCTGGGGCTGGCTCAGATGTCGCTTGCCAGTACGCTGGTTATTGATTCCTGCGAGTCGTTCCAGCGCACCGAGGCTAATTACATTACCTCCTGGTTTGCCCGTTTTTCGATAGCCATAGGCCCCTTGGTGGCATATTTTGTTTACAACTATTTCGGCATGGCCTATGTTTTCCCTACGGCTTCGTTGCTGGCTTTGGGAGCCTTCGTGCTGGTTTCTCGCGCCAAGTTTCCTTTCAAGGCACCTGCCGAAGGAATCAAGGTTTTCAGCTTAGACCGCTTCTATCTGCCACAGGGAACTCCGCTGTTTGTCAATATCATCCTGATTACTTTTTCTGCGGGATTATACTTTTCTGTGCCTCATTCTACTGGTAACTTTCTGATGATTTTCGGAGGATTGGTCTTGGCGTTTCTGGCAGAAAAGTTTGTCTTTGCTGATGCAGATCTGAAGAGTCAGATAATCGTAGGTCTGATATTGTTGGCTTCTGCTGAACTGATTTCGTTCGGAAGTCAGGAGTTTGCTGTAGAAATCGTGGTTCCAACCTTGCTGGGTTTCAGCTTGGGAATCATCGGAAGCCGTTTCCTGCTCTTCTATATCAAGCTTGCCAAACATTGCCAGCGCGGCACGAGCGTGAACTCGTTCTTCCTGGCTTGGGAATTGGGATTGAGTTTGGGACTCGGTCTCGGATTCCTGTTCCATAATCTTCCGGCGAGAGCGCATTTTGACGTAGATCATCCTGTATATAATATGATTGAATCAGGGATGTTGCACTATGCGCTTCTTTTTACAATCGTATCGTTGCTGGTGTACAATTTCTTGGTTCATCCTTGGTACATGAAGCATAAAAACAGATAAAATATTTGAAATCTCGTTTGTTTCATAAAAGCTATTCTTTAAAAGAACCTAAAAATAGCTTTTATGAAACATTTTTAATATTATTTAGATAGGTTTTTTCGCTTTTGTGGCTTAATTTGAGTACTTTTGCGTTTAGTTTTGGAAATATATTGTTTGAATTAAGAAATTAAACGTAAAAATATAGAATTATGGCAGAAGCTATTGATATCCGCGAATTGAATATCCGGATAGAACAACAAAGTCAGTTTGTTACCAATTTGGTAATGGGCATGAATAAGGTAATCGTAGGTCAGAAACACCTTGTAGATTGCCTTCTTATCGGTCTTCTCTCCGATGGTCATATCCTGCTTGAGGGTGTGCCTGGTCTGGCGAAGACACTTGCAATCAAGACATTGTCACAGCTTATCAGCTCCGACTATAGCCGCATTCAGTTTACTCCTGATCTTTTGCCTGCCGATGTGGTGGGTACTCAGATTTATTCACAGAAAGATGAGGCATTCCATGTAAAGCGCGGTCCTGTTTTCGCCAATTTCGTTTTGGCAGATGAGATTAACCGTGCCCCAGCCAAGGTGCAGAGTGCGCTGCTCGAAGCCATGCAGGAACATCAGGTTACCATTGGCGATGAAACCTTCAAACTGCCTAGTCCGTTCCTGGTAATGGCTACACAGAACCCTATCGAGCAGGAAGGAACCTATCAGTTGCCTGAAGCACAGGTAGACCGTTTTCTGCTGAAGGTAATCATCGATTATCCTACACTGGAAGAGGAGAAGCTCATCATCCGCGAGAATATCCAAGGCGGACTTCCTGAGGTTACACCTGTAACATCAGCTGAGGAGATTCTGAAGGCACGCAAGATTGTAAACGAGGTTTATCTCGATGAGAAGATTGAGCAGTATATTGCTGATATTGTCTTCGCTTCTCGTTATCCAGACCGCTATGGACTGGGCGAACTGAAAGACATGATTACCTTCGGCGGCAGTCCTCGTGCCAGCATCTCTCTTGCCAAGGCAGCCAGAGCCTATGCGTTTATCAAGCATCGCGGCTATGTGATTCCTGAGGATGTAAGAGCAGTGGCTCATGACGTAATGCGCCATCGTATCGGCCTTTCTTACGAGGCTGAGGCAAGTAATGTGACAAGCGAGGAAATCGTGAGCCGCATCATTAATAAGGTGGAAGTGCCTTGATAGTTAACAGTTAATAGTTTATAGTTAATAGTTTAGGATTTTGGATACACAAGATATCTTAAAAAAGGTTCGGAAGATAGAAATCAAGACTCGCGGACTGAGTCAGAACATCTTCGCTGGTCAGTATCATTCTGCCTTCAAGGGTAGGGGAATGGCCTTTGCCGAGGTGCGCGAATATCAGTACGGCGATGATGTGAGAGACATCGACTGGAACGTGACCGCCCGCTTTCATAAGCCTTATGTCAAGGTGTTTGAAGAGGAAAGGGAACTTACGGTGATGCTGCTCGTAGACGTCAGCGGGTCGCTCGATTTCGGTACGATGAAGCAGATGAAGCGCGATCTGGCTACTGAGATTGCTGCCACACTCGCCTTCAGTGCCATTCAGAACAATGACAAGATAGGTGTCATCTTCTTCTCTGACCGTATCGAGAAGTACATTCCGCCTAAGAAAGGAAGAAAGCATATTCTCTATATCATCAGAGAAATGCTCAACTTCCAGCCGCAAAGCCAGCGTACCGACATCGGCTGCGCCCTGGAATATTTCACCCGCGTGATGAAACGCCACTGCACAGCTTTCGTAATCAGCGACTTCTACGATCATAAGGATTTCCAGCATCAGCTGCAGATTGCCAACCAGAAGCATGATGTAGTAGCTATCCAGGTTTACGACCCGCGTGCCAAGGTGCTGCCTGACGTAGGACTGCTCAAGGTGATGGACGCAGAAACCGGACATGAGATGTATATTGATACGAGTTCGAAGAAACTGCGAATGGCCCATACCCAGCAATGGCTGATGCAGCAGGAGAATCTGAAAACCGATTTTGCCAAAAGCAAGGTCGACTGGACTTCGATTGCCACTAACGAGGACTTCTCGAAGGCGCTCCTGATGCTTTTCAAGCAGAGGGGCTGATAAACCGAAAGCTCAAAGTAAAGAAACTATGTTTAAAGTAAAGAATATCATATTGTCGCTCGCTCTCCTGGGGTGCTCAGGCTTAGCTCAAGCCCAGCAGGTAGAGCAACGCATCGACTCGCTGCAGATACTGATAGGACAGCAGACCGTGCTTAATCTGAAGGCTTCGGTCAAGCAGGGCGATAAGGTGCAACTGCCATCTTTCAAGCCGCAGCAGCAAATTACGCCGGGAGTGGAAGTGGTAGAGCAGAGTAAAGGCGACACTTCGCACATAGGCGACGACCGCATGGTGGTGAGCCGCGACTATACGCTGACTTCATTTGATGAAAAGGTGTACGTGATTCCTGCGCTCAATGTGAAGGTAAACGGCAAGAACTTTCATGGCAACCAGCTTGCGCTGAAGGTGCTCACCGTGCCCGTAGATACGGTTCATCCCAACCAGTTTTATCCGCCTAAGGATGTTCAGGATAATCCTTTCTCCTGGAGCGAATGGAGCGCGCAGTTCTGGTTGAGCCTATTGCTGTTAATTCTCTGTGGCGCATGGCTTTATCTGCGCAACAGACTGAAGAACAACAAGCCAATCATCACCCATATCCGCATCGTAAAACGTGTTCCGGCTCACGAAAAGGCGCTGAATCAAATCAACGTCATCAAGCAGCAGCACGTAGAGAATCAGGAAACACAGAAGGCTTACTACACCCAGCTTACCAATACGCTGAGAGAATATATCGTGAGCCGTTTCGGATTCAATGCGATGGAAATGACCAGTATGGAAATCATCGAACGTTTGCGCGAAGCAGGCGACCAGAAGATGATTGATGAACTGAAGGAACTCTTCCAGACTGCCGATCTCGTGAAGTTTGCCAAATATGAAACCCTGGTGAATGAGAACGATGCAAACCTGGTGAATGCCATCAACTTCATCGACCAGACCAAGACAGATGAGAAACCTACTGAAGAAAAGGTGGTTCCACAACTGACCAACGAAGAGCAGAAGACGCAATCTCAGCGCCGCCTCATCAAGTCGCTCCTCTGGATAGGAGCCATCGTAGGTCTGGCTCTGTTGGGTTACATCATTTATCAGTCAGCCATGCTGCTGATGTAAGGCAGGGTGTACTTATGAAACGTTTCGCCGGGCAAAGCGGTTTATTCCGAAACTCTTTGCCTGGCTATAAATAGAAAAATATAGAAATGGAATTTGCAAGTAAAGGCTATTTTCTGTTGCTCCTGTTGCTGATACCTTATATATTATGGTATTTCCTCTACAGGAAGAAGAATGCGCCAACCATGCGCATGAGCGACACGAAAAAGTATCAATATGCTCCGAAGAGCCTGCGTGTGCGTCTCATCCATCTGCCAATGGTGCTGAGATGCATCTGTTTCGTGCTCATCGTCTGTGCGATGGCTCGTCCGCAGACGCATACGGCTTGGGACAACAAGACGGTAGAAGGCATTGACATTATGTTGGCAATGGACGTTTCCACCTCTATGCTTGCCGAAGATTTGAGACCGAACCGTATGGAAGCGGCTAAGGATGTGGCTACGGAATTCATCTCGGGAAGACCGAACGACAACATCGGTCTGACTATCTTTGCCGGTGAAGCCTTCACCCAGTGCCCGATGACAACCGATCATGCCAGTCTGTTGCGCCTCTTGCAGGCAACCCGTACGGATATTGCCGCCCGGGGACTGATTGACGATGGAACTGCAGTGGGAATGGGACTCGCCAATGCCGTGAGCCGCCTGAAGGATTCTAAGTCAAAATCGAAGGTTGTGATTCTTCTTACCGACGGCAGTAACAACATGGGCGAAATCTCGCCAATGACCGCAGCAGAGATTGCCAAAAGCTACGGAATACGCGTTTACACCATCGGTGTAGGAACCAACAAGGTGGCTCCTTATCCAATGCCTGTGGCAGGAGGAGTACAGTACGTCAACATTCCGGTAGAGATAGATACGAAGACGCTGAGTGATATTGCTCAGACAACCGATGGTAACTTCTATCGCGCTACGAACAATAATGAGCTGAAGAAGATTTACAGGGACATTGATAAACTGGAGAAAACCAAGTTTAATGTCAAGCATTTCGCTAAGCGCTATGAAGCTTATCAGCCATTCGCCCTGGCAGCTCTCCTGGTATTGCTGGTAGAAATCCTGCTCCGCATCACCTGGTTCAGAAGAATTCCGTAATCCGGATACTGAGCCATTACTGATTATCGGAGATATTTCGCTATCTTTCGGAGATATTCTGCTATCTTTCGGAGATATTTAACCAGTTATCGGAGATATTTTACTGATTATCGGATAATCGAATAGAAGATATAATTAGAATAGAAAATGTTAAGATTTGAAGATCCTATATTCCTCTGGCTGTTGTGGATTATACCAGTGCTGATTCTGATCAGACTGATAGGATGGAGAAGAAGAAAGGCTAAACTGAAGAAGCTCGGCGATCCGGAACTTCTGAAACAGCTCATGCCCAACATCTCCAAATATCGCCCTACAGTTAAGTTTGTGCTGATGCTTGCAGCCTTGGCGCTTCTCATCGTGATGGTAGCTCGCCCGCAGATGGGCAGCAAGATTTCTCACGATAAGCGACATGGTATTGAAACCATCATCTGCCTCGATATTTCAAATTCCATGCTCTGTCAGGACGTGGTTCCATCCCGTTTGGACAAGAGTAAGATGCTTATCGAAAATCTGGTCGACAACTTTAACAACGACAAGATTGGACTCATCGTCTTTGCAGGCGATGCTTTCGTGCAGTTGCCAATCACAACCGATTATGTTTCGGCAAAGATGTTTCTCCAGAACATAACCCCAGGTCTTATCCAGACCCAGGGAACCAATATCGGCGAAGCCATCGATTTGGCTTCCAAGAGTTTCACCCAGCAGGAGAATGTGGGCAGAGCCATCATCGTTATTACCGATGGCGAAAACCATGAGCCTGGCGCACAGGAGGCTGCAGCTGCTGCCAACAAGAAAGGAATCAATGTCTTTATCCTGGGCATAGGTAACACCAAGGGAGCACCAATCCCTATGGGCGACGGCTCTTATCTGAAGGACAATGCGGGCAACACCGTAATGACCGCCCTGAATGAGCAGATGTGCAAGGAACTTGCCCAGGCAGGCAAGGGTCAGTACATTCATGTAGATAATACCAGCGATGCGGAAAGAGCATTGAATGATGATATTGCCAAATTGCAGAAAGGTGATGTAACGAGCGTGGTTTACAGCGCTTATGATGAACAGTTCCAGGCTGTAGGTATTCTCGTCATCCTGTTGCTTATCATCGAAATCTGTCTGCTTGAGGTAAAGAATCCTCTGCTCAGAAACATCAAGTTTTTTAAGAAAGACATCAAGAAGCCTTTCTGATAAACGTTTATACATTATTATATAATAAGAATGAGATATTTAAGATATATATTGGTTTTTGCCCTGATGGTGCTGGGCTTGGCGAAGGTGGGAGCGCAGAACGACCGCAACTTCATCCGCCAGGGAAACCGCGCCTATCATAAACAGAAGTGGGCTGCAGCCGAAACGCAATATCGCAAGGCTATCTCCAAGAACCAGAGGAATGCGCAGGCTGTCTATAATCTGGGTTGCGCCCTGATGATGCAGCAGAAGGATTCGATGGCGATGATACAGTTTGAGAATGCTTCGAAACTGGAAACGAACAAGATTCGTCGCGCCAGAAGTTACCACAACATGGGTGTGGTCATGCAGCAGCATCAGCAATATGCGCAGGCCATAGGATGTTATGAGAACGCCCTGCGCTGCAATCCGCAGGACAATGCAACCCGATATAATCTTGCCCTCTGCAAGAAACTGCTTAAAAACCAGAAGCAGAACAAGCAGAACGATAAGAACAAGAACAACAAGAATAAAAACAAGGACAAGAACAAAGACAAGCAGAATAAGGATCAGAACAAAGATCAGAATAAAGACAAGAACAAGAACGATAAAAATAAGAACAACCAGAATAAGAACAATCAGCAGAATCAGAACAATCAGGACAAGATGAGCAAAGATAATGCTGAACAACTCTTGAACGCTGCCATCCAGCAGGAGAAGGATACGAAGCGCAAGATGCAGAAAGCGATGAGTCAGCCTCGCAGAAAGCAATATGAGAAAAACTGGTAAAAAGTAAAATAATTCAACGAGCATAATATATTAAGAACATGAAACATATAGGTTGGTATATTATTATATGGGCAATGCTTCTGGGCTTCAGTTTGCAGCTGAAAGCCCAGCATATCAGTGTGTCGGCACCAACACACGTGGCGGCGGGAGAAAACTTCCGTGTGGCCTATACCATCAATACACGTGATGTAGAGGAATTCCGCCTGGGCGGAGTAGGAGAAGGACTTGAGGTAATCGCTGGTCCTTACACCTCATCGCAGTCCAGTTATCAGATGATCAATGGCCATACTTCCTCTTCATCGTCGGTAACCATTACCTATACGCTCTACGCAGCTAAGAACGGAACCTTTGGCATTGGTGCCTCTCATGCCATCGTAAATGGTAAGAAACTCTCTTCCCATCCGGTAAAGATTACGGTTTCTGGCCATGCTGCACGCAACAACGGTGCACCTTCCATGCACGGACAGAATGATTATAATGAACCACGCATGCGAACTGCCGGATCAAGAATATCAGGCAGAGACCTCTTCATCAAGGTTACAGCCAACAAGCGACGTGTTCACGAACAGGAACCGGTGCTCCTTACCTATAAGGTTTACACGCAGGTAGACCTTACCCAGTTGGAAGGCAAGATGCCTGACTTGAAGGGATTCCATAACCAGGAAGTTCCGCTGCCTCAGCAGAAGACCTTCCATACTGAAACCGTAAACGGCCGACCTTACCGATGTGTTACATGGAGCCAGTATGTCATGTATCCGCAGATGACGGGAAACCTCACCATTCCAGCCATTACCTTCAAGGGAATCGTAGTTCAGCAGAACAGAAACGTTGACCCGATGGAAGCTTTCTTCAATGGTGGCTCCGGCTATGTTGAAGTAAAGAAAGATATTATAGCTCCTAGTGTGAAAATTCAGGTTGATCCATTGCCTCAGCGCCCTGCCAACTTCTCGGGCGGTGTAGGTAAATTCAACATTACTGCTTCCATCGACAAGAAGGAAGTAAAGGCTGGCGAACCAATCACCATTCGTGTCGTGGTAGGAGGAATCGGAAACCTGAAGTTGCTCAAGCAGCCTGTCATTACCTTCCCTAAGGATTTTGACAAGTACGATGCGAAGGTGACAGACAAGACCCGCCTTACGGCCAATGGCGTAGAAGGCAATATGATTTATGACTTCCTGGCTGTGCCTCGTAATCAGGGAAATTATACCATTCCTGCGGTAGAATTCACCTATTATGATACTTCGGCTAACACGTATAAGACAATCAAGACCCAGCCGTTTACGCTGAATGTAGAGAAGGGCGATGGAACTTCAGACAATGAAACCTCAGATTTCAGCAACAAGGATAAGGACATTCATGCGCTGAAACTGGGCAAGTCTAAGCTCCATGATATTGACGATATGTTCTACGGAAGCTTCGGCTACTGGACCAGTCTGCTGGTTCCATTGGCAGCTTTCTTTGCCCTGCTCATAGTCTTCCGCCGCCGTGCCCTCGAGAATGCCGACCTTGTAAAGGTTCGTTCCAACAAGGCAAACAAGATAGCAACCAAGCGTCTGAAGAAGGCTCATCTGCTGATGCTCGGTGGCAAGCAGGAAGAATTCTACGATGAAGTGCTCCGTGCTTTGTGGGGCTATGTAAGCTACAAGCTCAACATGCCAGCTGAAAAACTCTCACGTGAAAACATTCAGGCTATGCTCGAAAAACATTGTGTAGAGGAGAGAACTATCGAGAAGTTTACAACTGCGCTCGATGAATGTGAGTTTGAACGCTATGCGCCGGGCGACCCTGCCGGCAATATGAACCGTACATTCGAATCTGCAATGACTGCTATTATGGATATAGAAAATGCTATCAATGCAACGCGTAAGCAGCGCAAGAAGAGTGCAACCGGATATTCGTTCGTCTTGATGATCATGGTAATGTTGGGCTGCTCGGTTTCTGCAGGCGCTGTAACCAAGAACAATGCTGATACGGAATATCAGAAAGGTAACTATCAGCAGGCCATACGCGACTATGAGGAAATATTGAACAACTATGGTGTTTCAGCCGAAGTTTACTATAACTTGGGCAATGCTTATTACCGTACAGACAATATTACCAAGGCTGTGCTCAATTATGAGCGTGCCCATCTGCTCTCGCCAGGCGATGAAGACATCAGCTTCAACCTGCAGTTTGCACGTAGCAAGACCATCGATAAGATTACGCCGGAAAGCGAGATGTTCTTCGTAACCTGGTGGAAGGCGCTGGTTAACTTTACGAGTGTTGACTGTTGGGCAAAGACAGGCATCATAGCCATCATCATGGCGCTGGTTCTGGTCTTGGTCTATCTCTTCGGTTCGCATATCATGTTGCGCAAGATTGGTTTCTTCGGTGGAATCTTCTTCGTGGCAGTCTTCCTGCTGAGCAATCTCTTTGCTTACCAGCAGCGGCAGATGCTCATCAACCGTACGGGAGCCATCATCATCGCTCCTTCTGTCAATGTAAAGAAGACTCCAGCCAAGACGAGCGTTGACCTCTTCCTGCTGCATGAAGGAACCCGCGTTGATATTACCGATAAGGCGATGAAAGGCTGGCGTGAAATCAAGGTAGGAGACGGCAGAGAAGGCTGGATTGAAACCAAGGCAATTGAGGAAATCTGATTAAGATAAAATCTGATTAAAATAAAGAGAATGGATTTTAGTAGGATACAAGATTTTGACATGCAGCTGTTGCATGTGTTTAACGGCAGCGAGAATGTCTGGCTCGATCAGATGGCGATGGCGCTTACATCGGGCTGGACATGGATTCCGCTTTATATCGTCCTCTTCGTTGTTGTGATAAGAAACAACGAGATGATGGGGCAGATTGCGCTCGTGGTAGGAGGAGCGGTGCTCTGTATCTTTCTGGCTGATGGACTGGTGGATGGAATCATCAAACCGCTGGCTGAAAGATGCAGACCTTCCAGCGACCCGATGTTCAAGTATACGGTTCAGGTGGTTGACAATATGCGCCTCAAGAGTTTCAGTTTCTGTTCGGCTCATGCAGCCAATACGCTTTCGTTAGCCATTTTCTTCTCGTTGCTTATCCGCAGCAAACTGGTTACGTGGACCCTGTTATTATGGTCGCTCGTAAACTGTTGGACCCGTCTTTACCTGGGTGTTCATTATCCGGTCGACATTCTTTGCGGTCTGGCTATCGGAGCTGTGGTGGGAGTTGTCGTTTATCTTATCTACATCAGGATGTATTACCGCATCTCCCCAAAGATTAAGTATATTTCCAACCAATATACGAGTACGGGTTACGACTATGATGATGTAGATAAAATCATGACCGTAGTGATATTTACCCTTATCATGGTTGTGTTTTATGCCACCTGTCGGATGGCTCATCTTTAGTACAGAAATAAAAGTTCAAAATAGAAAGTTCAAAAAGTAAAATAAATAATGGATACAAAACACATTAAGATTAGTGATTATAACTATGATTTACCGGATGAGCGCATCGCAAAATTCCCTATCGCCCAGCGCGACCACAGCAAACTGCTGGTTTATAAGCACGGCGAGGTAAGCGATGATGTTTTCCATCATCTTCCCACATATCTCCCTCAAGGAGCCTTGATGATATTCAACAATACCAAGGTGATACAAGCGCGTCTGCACTTCCGCAAGGAAACAGGTGCGCTTATTGAGGTTTTCTTGATGGAGCCTGCAGAACCTACTGATTATGAACTCATGTTCCAGACCACCGGACATTGTTCCTGGCTCTGCATGATCGGTAATCTGAAGAAATGGAAAGAGGGAAGCCTGAAGCGTGATTTCGAAATCAAGGGCCACAAGCTTACGCTCAGCGCTACCATGCGACGCGGAGATGCTCTCGGTTCTGAGGCGCAGAAAATGGTTGCCAAAGGCGGAGGAACCAACTACTGGGTTGATTTCGATTGGGACAACGACAAGGTGTCTTTCGCTGAGATTCTCGAAGCTGTAGGTGAGTTGCCTATTCCTCCATATCTCAACCGCAAGACAGAGGAGAGTGACAAGACCACCTATCAGACGGTTTATTCTAAAATCAAGGGAAGTGTGGCTGCTCCAACTGCCGGACTTCACTTTACTGAGGCGGTTCTCAAGGATCTTGATGCGCATGGAATCGACCGCGAAGAAGTAACCCTGCATGTAGGAGCCGGCACATTCAAACCGGTGAAGAGTCTTGAAATCGAAGGTCATCAGATGCATACGGAATACATTGTTGTTCATCGTCGCAGTCTGGAAAAACTCATCAAGCACGAGTGCCGGGTCATTGCCGTAGGAACTACCAGCGTCCGTACCATCGAGAGCCTCTATTACATGGGTGTTCATCTGCTGAAGCATCCTGATGCAAATGAAGAAGATCTGCACGTAAAACAGTGGGATCCTTACGAGCTTTCTGAAGATGGCAATCTGGTAGATGGAATCACTCCGATGCAGGCTATCCAGGCAATCATCGATTATCTGGACCGCAACGGCTTGGAGGCTCTCCATTCCAGCACGCAGATTATCATTGCTCCTGGCTATCAGTATAAGATTGTGAAGATGCTGGTCACCAATTTCCATCAGCCTCAGAGTACGCTCCTGCTCCTGGTGAGTGCTTTCCTCAAGGGCGATTGGAGGAAGGTTTACGATTATGCTCTTTCGCATGATTTCCGTTTCCTGAGCTATGGAGATTCATCCCTGCTCATTCCATAGAAAAAGTGAAGAGTGAAGAACGAAGAGTGAAGAAACAACGTTCGGCGACCGAAGGGTAAGCCAATTCATTTGCTTTGCTAATCATAAAGTTCAAAGCTCAAAGTTCAAAATTCAAAGTAAAATAGTATGATTTCAGTAGAAGGACTGAAAGTAGAGTTTGGCGTTAAGCCTCTCTTTCATGATGTAAGTTTCGTCATCAACGATCGCGACCGCATTGCCCTGGTGGGTAAGAATGGTGCGGGAAAATCTACGATGCTCAAGATTCTCTGCGGTTTGCAGAAACCTACTGATGGCGTTGTGGCTATTCCTAACGAAACCACAATCGGCTATCTGCCACAGGTGATGAAACTGCAGGACGATACTACCGTGAAAGAGGAAACCCGCAAGGCTTTCGCCCATAATACCGAGATGAAGGCGCGTCTGGACAAGATGCAGCAGGAAATGGCCGACCGCACCGACTATGAGAGCGAAAGCTATGCTCAGCTCGTAGAGAAGTTTACCCAGGAACATGAACGCTACATGATGATGGGTGGCGAAAACTATGAGGCTGAGATAGAGCGCACCTTGACCGGTCTTGGCTTTACGCGTGATGATTTCGAGCGCCCTACCAAGGAGTTTTCCGGCGGTTGGCGAATGCGTATCGAACTTGCCAAGATTCTGTTGCAGAAGCCTGATGTACTGCTCCTCGATGAGCCTACCAACCACCTTGATATTGAAAGTATCCAGTGGTTGGAGCAGTTTCTGGCGCAGAGTGCCAAGGCTGTGGTTCTGGTGAGCCACGACCGTGCTTTCATCAACAATGTAACTAACCGTACCCTCGAAATTACTTGCGGAAGGGTAGAAGACTATAAGGTGAAATACGATGAGTATGTGGTGTTGCGTGCCGAACGCCGCGAGCAGCAGCTCCGTGCTTACGAAAACCAGCACAAGGAAATTGCCGACATCAAGGATTTCATCGAGCGGTTCCGCTACAAGCCTACCAAGGCGGTTCAGGTGCAGAGCAGAATCAAGCAGCTCGAGAAAATCGTGCCTATCGAGGTGGATGAGGTTGACAACAAGCAGATGCACCTCAAATTCCCTCCTTGTCTCAGAAGTGGCGATTATCCTATCATCTGCGATGAGGTGCGCAAAGATTACGGCGCACACACCGTCTTCGACCATGTTACCTTTACCATCAAGCGTGGCGAGAAGGTGGCTTTCGTGGGTAAGAACGGCGAAGGTAAGTCTACCCTGGTAAAATGTATTATGGGTGAGATTCCTTTCACCGGAACTCTCAAGATTGGTCATAATGTGCAGATTGGTTATTTCGCCCAGAATCAGGCGCAGCTCTTGGATGAGAATCTTACCATCTTCCAGACTATCGACAATGTGGCAACAGGCGAAATGCGTCTGAAGGTGAACGATCTCCTGGGCGCCTTCATGTTTGGCGGCGAGACTTCAGAGAAGTTTGTCAAGGTTCTGAGTGGAGGCGAACGCAGCCGACTGGCGATGATCAAGCTCCTGCTCGAACCGGTGAATCTCCTCATTCTCGATGAGCCTACCAATCACCTCGACATGCAGTCGAAGGATGTGCTGAAAGAAGCCATTAAGGCTTTCGATGGAACAGCCATCATCGTGAGCCACGACCGTGAATTCCTCGATGGTCTGGTAGATAAGGTCTATGAGTTTGGCGGCGGCAAGGTTCGTGAGCATCTCGGTGGTATTTACGATTATCTCCGTGCCCATAATGCCGAGAACATCAATCAGGCTCTTGCCAACCAGAGCATGGCTTCTGCCGGTTCGCCTTCTGCCAATACTTCCGGCTCTTCTGTTGCATCAGGTTCTACAGCCGGCAGTTTTGCCTCTGCCACATCCGGCAAGCAGAGCTACGCTGAACATAAGGAACAGCAGAAGAAGATCCGTAAGGCTGAGAAAGCCGTGAAGGAATGTGAGGCGAAGATAGAGAAACTGGAAGCGAGAAAGAAGGAGATTGATGAACTCCTGATGAAACCGGAAAATGCAACCAACATGGAACTCGTGACCGAATACACTGAACTCATGAAGAGTCTTGATGAGGAGAACGAGCGCTGGATGCTCCTTTCGGAAGAACTGGAAGAAGTTTCGAAATAATAGTAACATTAATATAAAAAAGAGAAGAAAATGAAAATGAAAATGATCTTACCGATGATGCTGATCGCAGCTCTGCCATTAGGCGCTGATGCTCAGAATAAATCGGGTCTTGTCATGAGCAATCTCGACCAGACAGTGAAGCCAGCAGACAGTTTCTATCAGTTTGCTACAGGCGGATGGCAGAAGAACAATCCTCTTCCTGCCGCTTACAGCCGTTATGGCAGTTTTGACCAGCTGGCTGAGAACAACAACAAACGCATCAACACCATTCTTTCTGAACTCCAGAAGAAGACTTACAAGGCTGGAACCATTGAGCAGAAATTGTCTGATTTCTACAAACTCTCTATGGATGTTGACAGCCGCAACAAGGCTGGAATCGCTCCAGTAAAGCCTCTGTTGGATGAGATTGAAGCTGCCAAGACCAAGGACGAGCTTCAGAAGCTTCAGGTTAAGTATGCATGGATGGGTCTCGGTTTGGGCTATGTCTCAGGTTTCGATGCCGATGAGAAGAACGTAACCATGAACATCTACATCCTGATGCAGGGCGGTCTTACTCTCGGTGCCAAGGATTATTACCTCAACAACGATGCAGCAACTGTAGCTATCCGTGAGGCTTATAAGACTTACCTCAGCAAGATGTTCCAGCTCTATGGTTTCTCTGCTGATGAAGCTGCCAAGAAGGCTTCTGCCGTATTCCTTCACGAAACAACGCTCGCTACTTTCTCAAAGAGCCGTACCGAACTTCGTGATCCTCAGGCCAACTACAACAAGATGACCTTGGCAGAATTCAAGGAGAATTATCCTAACATTCCTCTCGAGGCACTTGCCAACGCCGAGGGAATCAAGAGCGAAAATCTCAAGGAGATGATCGTAGGTCAGCCTGCTTTCTTCGCCGGTTATGACAAGGTGGCAGCTGCAGAATGTGCAGGCACATTGAAGGCTTTGATGGAGTGGGACATCATCAGTAGTTCTGCTTCTTACCTCAGCGATGAGATTCGCGAAGCCCGTTTCGAATTCTTCGGCAAGACTATGAGTGGCCGTAAGGAGGATTATCCTCTTTGGAAGCGCGCTACTACTCAGGTAGAGGCTCAGTTGGGCGAGGCGCTCGGACGCATCTACTGCAAGCGCTATTTCCCAGAAAGCTCTAAGAAGATGATGGAGACACTCGTGAAGAATCTTCAGATCAGCCTCGGTCAGCGTATCGATGCTCAGAACTGGATGAGCGATGCTACAAAGAAAGCTGCCCACAACAAGCTCGACAAGTTCTATGTAAAGATTGGTTATCCTAACAAGTGGACTGATTTCAGCAAGCTCAGCATCGACCCATCTAAGAGCTATTATGAGAACGTATTGGCTTGCCGCAAGTTTGCCAACGATAAGGAGATTGCAAAGAAGGCAGGAAAGCCGGTAGATAAGGATGAGTGGTACATGACTCCTCAGACCGTGAACGCTTACTACAATCCTACTACCAACGAGATCTGCTTCCCAGCTGGTATTCTCCAGTATCCTTTCTTCGATCCTAAGGCTGATGCAGCGTTCAACTATGGTGCTATCGGCGTAGTAATCGGCCACGAGATGACTCACGGATTCGATGATCAGGGTCGTCAGTATGATGCTAGCGGTAATCTGAAGGACTGGTGGACTCCTGCTGATGCAGAAGGTTTCAACAAGCGTGCTGATATGTATGCTGATTTCTTCAGCAACATCAAGGTATTGCCTGATCTGAATGCCAACGGCCGTTTCACTCTCGGTGAGAACCTTGCCGACCACGGTGGTTTGATGGTTTCATACAATGCCTTCAAGAATGCTACAGCCAAGAAGCCATTGAAGAACAAGGATGGTTTCACTCCTGACCAGCGTTTCTTCCTCGCCTATGCAGGTGTTTGGGGACAGAACATTACTGATAAGGAAATCCGCAACCGCGTTAAGAATGATCCTCATTCTCTCGGCAAGTGGCGTGTTGATGGTGCGCTTCCTCACATCGATGCATGGTATGAGGCATTTGGTGTAAAGCAGGGCGATAAGCTGTTCATTCCTAAGAACCAGCGCCTGGAGCTTTGGTAATATCCGGAAGGAAATTTTTCCGAATAGAATTTTTCGGGAATGGTTTTTCCGAATAGATAGAAAAAAATAAAGTCCTGATGTTTCGTTTGTTTGAAACATCAGGACTTTTTGTTTTATGCTTGAAATATTTTTGATAAGAAAACAATAGAATAGGGGGTTATTGTTTCTTCTCCAGTTCCTGAAGATTTTCCATCTTCTTCGATTCCAGAAATTCGTAAATGCCGCAGAGATGTTCGCGGACGCGACCATGACCGAACTCATAAACCTTGCTGACAAGACCATCGAGGAAATCGCGGTCGTGACTAACCACGATGAGCGTTCCGTCGAAATCGAGCAAGGCCTGTTTCAGCACATCCTTGGTCTTCAGGTCGAGGTGGTTGGTAGGCTCATCGAGAATCAGAAGATTCACCGGCTCCAGCAGCAACTTGAGAATGGCAAGGCGGGTGCGCTCACCTCCCGACAATACTTTCACCTTCTTGGTAGAATCCTCTCCGCCAAACATGAATGCTCCGAGCAAATCGCGTATCTTGTTACGGATTTCACCTTTGGCAACATCATCAATGGTCTGGAATACGGTAAGTTCGCCATCGAGCAGAGAAGCCTGGTTCTGGGCGAAATAACCTATCTGCACATTATGTCCCAATTCCAACTTTCCTTCGTTCTGAAGCTGACCCATGATACATTTCACGAGCGTTGACTTACCCTCTCCGTTTCTTCCCACGAAGGCAATCTTGTCGCCTCTTTCTACGGTAAGATTCACGCCGCTGAAAATCTTCTTGCCATCAAACGACATCGCCACATCGCTCATCTGAACCGGATAAGCACCGCTTCGTGGGCTCGGCGGGAACTTGAGTCGGAGGCGACTTGTATCTTCTTCATCCACTTCGATAAGTTCCAGTTTCTCCAGCATCTTCACGCGGCTCTGCACCTGGAAGGTTTTAGAATAAGTGCCTTTGAAGCGTTCTATAAAGTCCTTGGTTTCAGCAATCATCTTCTGCTGTTCTTCATATTTCTTCATCTGCTGTTCGCGGCGTTCCTTGCGCAGTTCCAGATATTGGCTGTAAGTGGCTTTGTAGTCGTAGATGCGCCCCATGGTTACTTCGATGGTTCTTGTTGTAATGTCGTCAACGAATTTTCGGTCGTGACTGATGACAACTACTGCTTTCGAACTGTTGATGATGAAGTCTTCGAGCCAGCCGATAGATTCAATGTCGAGATGATTAGTTGGCTCATCGAGCAGCAGTACGTCTGGCGATTTCAAGAGCAGTTTTGCCAGCTCAATCCTCATTCTCCATCCTCCCGAAAACTCGCTTGTAGGGCGGTTGAAATCAGAGCGCTCGAAACCGAGACCGAGCAGCGTCTTCTCTACATCTTCCTCGAAATGAGTCATGTCGATGGCGTAGAATTTCTCTGAGAGAGAGGATACTTTCTCAATGAGCTGCATGTAATCATCGCTGTCGTAATCGGTACGGGTTGTGAGCTCGTTGTTGATGCGGTCAATCTCAGCCTGCATTTCGTGCAGATGGGCAAACGCCTGACAGGTTTCCTCGAATACGGTTCTGCCGTCTTCGGTCATCAGATGCTGAGGCAGATAGGCGATGACGCAATCCTTGGGAGCGGAAACGGTGCCACGAGTAGCATTTCTCACACCGGCGATAATCTTGAGCAATGTGCTCTTTCCTGTGCCATTCTTTCCCATCAGGGCTATACGGTCCTTCTCGTTGATCTGGAAGGAAATGTCTTTGAATAGGGTGGTGCCGCCAAATTCTACGGTCAATCCATCAACTGTAATCATATTATTTTCTTCTTGTTCAAATTTTTGTTTCTTTAAGCAACTCCCCAGAATGCCCCATTCCTGCCGTTTTCGGGGTCTTCATTGATGACCAGCGCTTGCCATCATTTATGACCCGTCTTGGTCTTAAGAGAAGACCTGAGCAAGGTGCAAAAGGCTGTTCTTTCGATTGCCGGTGCAAAGATACAACATTTTTGGGCAGAATGCAAGCTTTTACCCTGACTTTCTTTCGGAGAAGTAGTGTAAGTGATTGATTGATACTGATTTCTATTGGCTTTCTAGCTGAACTTTATTGCAGGTTAACGTAAATGGGGGTGAATGGGGGCATTGAGAACCAGAGTGGCAAGCGGTCATTTTCGGTCATGGTCATTTTCGGTCATTTTCAAAAAAGAGTTTGGTCATTTTGAGCTATAGTAAATATAAATATTATTTATATTATACTATAGGTGACCATTTTCTCCCCCGAAATAAAAATGACCGAAAATGACCATGACCGGAAATGACCGGATTATAATATTTGAGAATATGTGAAATGATGAAAGGTGAGATATGCTAAAGTGTTAATTGTTAGCACTATACGGAATTTATATATAGAATTACTTCAATAGCATTGGTGTAACCTAATCTATATCTGTCACTATATGATTATGCCTTATTCGTACTCTAATGTCCTCTATTTACCTTTTGTTTCGGTCAAAAATATCTAAAATCGAAAGGGTTTTGAAGTCCGAGGATGGGCATTATTCACCCTTTGTAGAGGAGGTAAAACACCTTTCTAACCCTCTTATTTTGCGTTTTTCATTCGAAAAATCACTAAAAAGCACTGATTTTTGCCTCTTTTGGTTTCTGTTTTGTGTAGGTAAGGATAATTTACATTACTCAGTCTGATTGCGCTTCTTGCTCCGTTTTTTTGCGGATTAAAAATCCGTAATAGTTCGATCTGTACGGTTGAAATTACCCAATACGCCCTGGGCTAAGAGCTTTTGGGCTTTCAGCCCGTCTTATACCACATCTGAATATTCTGTTTTCTTTACAAAACAATTCTGAATTGCCCCTAATGAACCCAATCTCAAAATCACGATTTTTCCCTATGTTTCATCACTTATTTCAAATTTTTACATGAATATGGAGCATTTTTAAACAAAAAAGACCTTGATTGCAGAACGCAACCAAGGTCTTCGGAGATGATATATTTAACCTATTGAAATCTCGCTAGATTAGATCTGCTCGCTCCAGTCCTCCTGGCTCTTACGAACGTAAGTCTGGTAGCGGAGCTTAGCCATCTTCTCTGCCTGAGAGAAGAGCTCATCAGCCTCCTTAGGGAATGCCTTCTGTACAGAGAGGTAACGAACCTCACCGAGCAGGAAGTCGCGGAAGTTCTCCCAGTTAGGAGCCTTAGAGTCGAGTGTGAATGGGTTCTTACCCTCATCAGCCAACAGTGGGTTGTAACGCCACAAGTGCCAGTAACCGCACTCAACTGCCAACTCTTCCTCGTGCTGTGAACGACCCATACCGCCCTTACGCTTCAAACCGTGGTTGATACATGGTGCGTAAGCGATGATGAGTGATGGACCTGGATAAGCCTCAGCCTCGCGGATAGCCTTCAATGTCTGAGCATTGTCAGCACCCATAGCTACCTGAGCTACGTAGATGTAACCGTATGTAGTCTGCATCAAACCGAGATCCTTCTTACGGATACGCTTACCCTGAGCAGCGAACTGTGCGATAGCACCGAGTGGAGTAGACTTAGAAGACTGACCACCAGTGTTAGAGTAAACCTCAGTATCGAGTACCAGGATGTTAACATCCTCACCAGAAGCCAATACGTGGTCAAGACCACCGTAACCGATATCATAAGAAGCACCGTCACCACCGATGATCCACTGTGAACGCTTAACGAGGTAGTGATCCAAAGTCTTGAGCTCCTTGCAGATAGGGCAACCCTTCTCAGCGCCGGCAGCGATGAGAGGCTTCAACTCTGCAGCAGCCTCCTTAGAACCCTCAGAATCGTTCATGTTAGCCATCCACTTGTCAGCAGCAGCTACGAACTCAGCAGGAACATGCTCCTGAGCCTTAGCCTCCTCGAGTAAGTGAGCGATGCGCTCCTTCATCTTCTTGTTACCCATTACCATACCGAGACCGAACTCGCAGAAGTCCTCGAACAATGAGTTGTCGAATGCAGGACCCTGACCCTTAGCGTTCTTTGTATATGGAGTAGATGGGATAGAAGCTGAGTAGATAGAAGAACAACCAGTAGCGTTAGCAATCATCTGACGATCACCGAAGAGCTGAGAAATCAACTTAACGTATGGAGTCTCACCACAACCAGAGCAAGCACCAGAGAACTCGAACAATGGCTGAGCGAACTGAGAGTTCTTAGGGCTCTGCTTGATGTCTACGAGATCCTGCTTAGAAGCTACCTTGTGTACGAGGTACTCCCAGTTAGCTGCTTCCTTGACCATATCCTCTGCGTCAACGTTGAATGGAACCATTGTCAACGCCTTCTCACCCTTCTTACCTGGGCAGACGTCAGCACAGTTACCACAACCAAGACAGTCGAGTACTGATGTCTCGATGCGGAAGTGCATTCCAGCCAAAGCCTTAGGTGCCTTAACATCCTGAGTCTGGAGACCCTCGATGCCTGCGAGCTCCTCATCGGTCAATACGAATGGACGGATAGCTGCGTGAGGACAAACGAATGAACACTTGTTACACTGGATACAGTTCTCTACGTTCCATACTGGTACGAATGCCTCAACACCACGCTTCTCGAATGCTGCAGTACCGTTCTGCCATGTACCGTCAACTGTGTTGTGCTTAACGAAGTCAGAAACCTTCAAGAGGTCACCTGCCTGGCCGTTGATAGGACGAACGAGCTCCTTAACGAATGCTGGAGCGTTATCCTCCTTAGCCTCATCGTCAGCGAGGTTAGCCCAAGCTGGATCTACTGCCAACTGCTTGTACTCACCACCGCGGTCAACTGCGCCGAAGTTCTTGTCAACAACGTCCTGACCCTTCTTAGAGTAAGACTTAACGATGAATGCCTTCATCTGCTCTACAGCGAGATCCAAAGGAATAACCTTTGTGATACGGAAGAATGCAGACTGGAGGATGGTGTTGGTACGGTTACCGAGACCAATCTCCTGAGCAATCTTAGTTGCGTTGATATAGTAAACAGTGATGTTGTTCTGAGCGAAGTAACGCTTTACCTTGTTAGGGATAAAGTTAACCAACTCCTCACCATCGAAGATAGTGTTCAACAGGAAGAAACCGTTCTTACGCAAACCACGAGTTACATCGTACATGTGGAGATAAGCCTGTACGTGGCAAGCTACGAAGTTAGGAGTATTTACCTGATAAGCACTGTGGATAGGGCTGTCGCCGAAACGCAAGTGAGAGCAGGTGAAACCACCAGACTTCTTAGAGTCGTAAGAGAAGTATGCCTGGCAATACTTGTTGGTATTGTTACCGATAATCTGAACTGAGTTCTTGTTAGCACCAACAGTACCGTCAGCACCCAAACCGTAGAACTTAGCCTCGAACAAATCGTCGCCACCCATTGGGATTTCCTCCTCTTCTGGGAGAGAAGTGAATGTAACGTCATCAACGATACCTACAGTGAAGTGGTTCTTTGGCTGTGGCAACTCGAGGTTCTTGAATACAGCAACGATCTTAGCTGGAGTTGTATCAGAAGAACCGAGACCGTAGCGACCGCCAACGATCAATGGCTTGCGCTCGTCATCGTAGAGAGCTGACTTAACGTCGAGGTACAATGGCTCACCCTCTGCACCTGGCTCCTTAGTACGGTCGAGAACAGCGATACGCTTAACAGTAGCTGGGATAGTCTTCTTCAAGAAGTCAACAGAGAATGGACGGAAGAGGTGAACTGCAACCATACCAACCTTCTTGCCCTGCTTGTTCAAGTAGTCGATAGCCTCGCGAGCTGGCTCTGTAGCAGAACCCATCAGGATGATGATGTTCTCAGCATCCTCAGCACCATAGTAGTTGAAGAGGTGGTACTCACGACCAGTAATCTTAGTCATCTCCTGGCAGTACTTCTCTACTACCTCAGGGATTGCATCGTAGTAAGTGTTGCAAGCCTCACGGTGAGTGAAGAATGTCTCTGGGTTCTCAGCAGTACCGCGAGTAACAGGACGCTCAGGAGTCAAAGCACGGTTACGGAAGTCCTCGATGAACTCTTCCTTAACCAATGGACGGATGTCTTCCATATCCATCTCCTCGATCTTGTGGTACTCGTGAGAAGTACGGAAACCGTCGAAGAAGTTAATGAAAGGAACCTTTGTCTCCAATGTAGCCAAGTGAGGAACTGCAGAGAGGTCCATAACCTCCTGAACAGAACCTGAGCAGAACATAGCGAAACCTGTCTGGCGGCAAGCCATTACGTCCTGGTGGTCACCGAAGATACAAAGTGAGTGAGAAGCCAATGTACGAGCTGATACGTTGAACACGCAAGGGAGCAACTCACCAGCAATCTTGTACATGTTAGGAATCATCAGCAACAAACCCTGAGAAGCAGTGTAAGTTGAAGTCAAGGCACCTGCCTGGAGAGAACCATGAACTGCACCGGCAGCACCAGCCTCTGATTCCATTTCCTGGATAGAAACTCGCTGACCGAAAAGGTTCTTACGACCTTTGGCAGCCCATTCATCTACATGCTCCGCCATTGGTGATGATGGAGTAATAGGGTAGATAGCAGCAACCTCAGTAAACATGTAGCTTACGTGTGCGGCAGCTGTGTTACCATCACAAGTGATAAATTTTTTCTCTTTAGCCATTTTACTTTTAGATAAAATATTAAAAATGTTTTGTATTTAATTCATTCTTATTCTAATGTTCTTATTCTAATGTTGAGTGTTGAATGTTGAGTGTTGAGTTAGGCTTGCGCCCTTATGTGTCTTCATGCTGGTGCCGTTAGGCAATTCAACATTCAACACTCCACATTCAACATTCCTTAATAAATGTTGAGTGTTGAGTTAGGCTTGCGCCCTTATGTGTCTTCATGCTGATGCCGTTAGGCAATTCAACATTCAACACTCCACATTCAACATTCCCTAATATAGGAAACCCAGAAGCCATAACGGAATCCTGTTATCCTTGCCTACCTCGGTATTGTATCGGGCGTAGATGATGTCGGGATTGTTGCGCACCTTGTTTGGAGATTGCGCATCGCAGATTCTGAACTTCTTCTCACCGTCTACAATGAAGTAGTGGTCCTTGCCGGTCTGGCTTACCTTGTGGTCTTTCCAGACCGAGTTGACGAAGAATGTTTCCATCACCTCCTGCTTGTCTATCTTGATAGGATAGATGGCGTACATCAGGTTAGAGTTGTGCATCATCACCTTGGATGGTTTCTTTGGGAACTCCTGCCCGGTAGGGTAAATCATGTTGATGAGTCGCGCATCAGCAAGATACTTGATGTAGTTCATTACCGTAGCTCTACTGGTGTTGATCTCTTCGGCAAGCTGGCTCACGTTGGGAGCCTTGGCACCTTCTACAGCTAGCTGATAGAAGAGCCGCTTGATCTTGGTGAGATATTTCAGTTCGATTTGCTTGATGAGGAGGATGTCTACCTCGGTCATCATGTTCATTGTCTTTAGTAGATTCTCTGTGAAGTTGCGGTTCTCCAGGAAGAATGGATAGAATCCATGATGCAAGTAGTCCTGGAAGTATTTCATCGGGCTCACCTTAGGCAGTATCTGCTTGATGATGTGCTCGTGATTGCGCAAGATTTCATCGAGTGTATATGGCTGGAAACTGTTGCCAGTCTGCAGGTTGATAAACTCTCTGAAAGAGAAGCCTCGCAAATTATAGCTTTTCACGATTCCATTGAGCTCAGGATTCTCTTCCTTCAGTCTCATCACGCTGGAACCTGTGAACACGATTCTTAACTCTGGATAGAGGTCGTAGCATTTGCGCAATTCCTTGCTCCAGTCCGACTGCTTGAAGACCTGGTCGATGAGAAGGGTTCTGCCGCCGTGGCGAACAAAGTCACCTGCAAAATCTGCGATTCCTCTGCTTTGAAAATAGAAATTGTTCATATTCACATACAGGCACTTGCGGTCTGTAGGGCCAAAGTGCTCCTTGGCATATTGAAGGAGGAATGTAGACTTTCCTACACCGCGTGTTCCCTTTATGCCAATCAAACGGTCGCTCCAGTCGATTTCGTCCATCAGAGTGCGTCTTACTGGTGCGTCCGTATGCTCTACGAGGTATGTATGTGTTCTGAAGAATGCTTCTTCCATGAGTTTATATCGTTTCTAATTGTTTTTACGATGCAAAGGTAATTAATTATTTCTAATTTGCAAACTCTAGATAGCAAAAAGTAACTTTTTTTTCATTATTTAGCACTTGTCTAAGTAAAAATGGGGATTTTCTGCCCTTTTTTGCACTTTTCTTTATATCTTTGCACCATGAAGTTACATATTTTCAATCCAGAACATGATTTGGCTTTGGCTGCAAATCTGAAACAGTTCACCGCGCCTCATGCGGGTAGACAACTTAGAAGTGATCTTGCTTTCATTCCGGCTCTTTGGGCGGAAGAGGGCGACCTCGTACTTGTGGATGATATTGATTTTGCGAAGAACAGGGTGCGCCATTTTGGGGCTGAACTGAACAGCAAGGTTGAATTCATCACCAAGCCTCAGCTGAAGCATCTGCTCAAGACAGAATTTCTGGACAGTGTTCATCCCTGGGGATGGAACCTGTCGCTGAAAGGTGAGTTGGAGCGTTTGGGAATTCCGGAGATTATGTTGCCGACTGATGCTGTATTAAACAAGGTACGCGAGGTGAGCAGCAGGCAATGGGCTGCCCTTCATCTGCAGCGAGGCGTGGAATATGTTACTGAGACGGCCCGTGTCAAAGAACTCATTCTCCAGCACGGCAAAGCTGTTGTCAAGGCTCCCTGGAGCAGTAGCGGGAGGGGTGTGAAATATGTGAGTGCTGAGGACTTCAGGACTGCCGGAGATTATCCTACCTTCGAAAGATGGGTGGCAAACATGATTTATCATCAGGGCGGCGTAACCGTAGAACCCCTATATAATAAGGTGAGAGATTTCGCCATGGAGTTTGAAATGAAAGATGGTAAGGTGCTCTATCGCGGTCTTTCGCTCTTCGATACGATCAAGAATGCCTATTCGGGCAATGTGCTCTGCTCTGAAACTGATAAGGTGGAAATGTTGAAACCGCTCATTAGCGAGGCTCAGCTTGCCGGAATCAGACAGCGCATCATCGGGGTAATGGAACCAGCGCTGAAGGATATTTACAGTGGTCCGTTTGGCGTTGACATGATGATCTGCACGAAAGGGGAGAAGGATGAATTCTGCGAGGCTGTGCTGAATCAGGAAGGTGAGGACGTAAACAGATTCGGACTGGGCGTGGTTCCTTGCATCGAAATCAATCTGCGCAGAACAATGGGTCATGTGGCAATAGATCTATACGAACACCTTGTGGCTAATTCGAGCGATGAGATGAAGACCAACAGGACGAACATCATGCGCGTGGAATATGATGGAAACAGATATCATCTCAGAATAAAGCCTGGCAGACCTTCGGAAGAGGCACCGCTGCATTGATTTTTTGTTAAGAACATAGATATTTTTTGTTAAGAAATAGCAAAATCGGCTTTTTCCGTGCAAGGATTAGCCGATTTTTCATTTTATCTTCAGAACTCACGATTCAGATTCCGATTCGGGAAATGCCTTTTAAAGAGGAACAGTCCCTATGGGTTCAGGAGCGTTGAGTCATTAAAATGAACTAATAAATTAGAGAAATATGAACAAGAAAGTATTTAGTGCAGCTATTTTAGCTTCAGCTGCAATGGCTATGACTTCTTGCAGCTCAAGCAAGAATGCACAGAATGAGAACGCAACAAAGGCTGAGAAGATAACAGAGGCAGAGGCTGCCCGTCCGTCGGCAGATGAGGAAATGGACGAGGGCTATCTTGTCCTCTCAGAGGCTCAGCAGAACATCGTGAAGAAGAACAACGATTTCGCTTTCAAACTCTATCAGCAGATCAGCGGCATGGATTCTGAGGTGGTTTCGCCGATGAGCATCGCCTATCTGATGGGAATGCTTGCAAATGGTGCCGACGGCATGACTCAGCAGGAGATTCTGAAGGCAATCGGTTGCGAGGGCGTGAGCGTGAAGGAACTCAATGACTGTTATAAGGCGCTGATGCTTTCGGCTGGCAAGCTCGACAAGCAGACAACCGTAAACATTGCCAATTTTATCGCCATCAATAAGAATTTCACATTGAACAGCGATTTCGCTCACACCGTAGCCGATTCTTATCAGGCTGGCGTGGAGAGCATGGACTTTACCAATTCTAAATCTGCCGCCCGCATTAATGACTGGTGCAAAAAGCAGACTAAAGGAATGATTCCTAGCATCATCGACCAGGTAGACCCAGCAGCCGTTTCTTACCTTCTGAATGCTATTTATTTTAATGGAATCTGGCAGGAGAAGTTTGATGCGAAGAATACCCGCCTCGAGAACTTCAGCGGTTACACCCGCGATATTAAGAAGGTGAACATGATGCACCTGAACAAGAAGTTTGCCTATACTGAAAACGATATGTTGCAGGCTGTAGAGCTGCCATACGGAAATGGAAGTTATCAGATGACCGTTCTTCTTCCTAAGGCTGGCAAGAGCATCAGCGAGGTGATGAAGGAGATGGATGCTGATAAACTTCAGAAGTTGAGTAATGACATGGACCGTTGCCAGGTAGATTTAAAATTCCCTAAGTTTACCACAGAGATGGATTTGTCGCTCAACCAGATTATCAGTAAATTGGGCGCTCCAAGCATCTTCCAGCCAGGCACGGCAGATTTCAGCCGTTTTGCCAATGGCAACTTCTACGTATCGAAGATGTTGCAGAAGGCAAAGATTGAGGTAAGCGAGCGTGGTACCAAGGCTGCTGCCGTAACAGCTGCTGTGATGCTGACCTCGCTGGGCCCTCACGAGATGAAACGTGTAGAATTTCATGCCAACCGTCCATTCGTTTATTTCATTACTGAACGTAACAGTGGCGCCATTCTCTTCATGGGTCAGTTCATGGGAGAATAATAACAGAGAATTTGCAGGTTCTTAAAACTAGAAAAGCGAAAGCCAAGTCCGTAATCCGGAATCTGGCTTTCGCTTTTTATTTCGCTTAATTCACTTGTTTACTCCTGAAACTTTTCAATGAACTCATCCTCAGTAATGATTGGAATATTGAGTTCATGTGCTTTCTTGTTCTTCGAACTCTGCGAAGCTGCATCGTTGTTAATCAGGAAGTTAGTACTCTTGCTCACGCTTCCCGTAACCTTGCCGCCCTGGCTTTCAATATAAGCCTTCAGCTCGTTGCGGTTCTTGTAATGATGCACATCTCCGGTTACGACGAAAGTCAGTCCCTGGCATTTGTTTCCCGTTTCTACAGGCTCCTGCTCCTCGATAATCAGCTCGGACAGCAGATGCTGCACATGCTGGAAATGAATATCGTCCTTGAACCATGCGATAAACTTGGCACTCTTTTCAGGTCCAATGCCATCAATGCTTGCTAACTCATCATCAAACATGCTCAGGCGCGCCGTTTCTATCAGTTCCTTCACCTTGTAACGGCTGAGCAGTTTTTTAGCCACATCGCCGCCGCAGAGCGGAATATTCAAGGCGTAGAGTAGATGACGGCCATCAGTATGGCGGCTTTTCTCTACACTCTCCAGAAGATTGCTTACGCTCTTCTTGCCAAATCCTTCGAAACAGGAAATCTCGAACGCATAATTCTTCAGTTTGTAGAAATCAGCATATTCCCTGATAAAACCATGATTGATGAATTTCCAGACAGTCTGTTCTGAGATTCCGTCAATATTGATTCCTTCCTTGCTGACGAAGCGGGCAAATTTCTTAAGTTGTTTGGCTGGGCAGGCTGCATTGGTGCAATGGAGAGTCTTGGTGCCGCTCTCACTCTCGCGCACTACGGCTGGCGCATGGCAGACCGGACATTCGGCGGGAATGATAAAACTACCCACAACCTCTGTAATATTGATTACCTTCGGGATAATCTTATTGGCCTTGATGACCTGCAGTCTGGTTCCCTTGTCGCCAATGCCCAGACGCTCGCATTCGCTTACATTGCAGAGCGAGGCACGCTGCACGGTGGTTCCTTCAAGTTCTACCGGTTTGAAAACTGCTACAGGCGTGATGGTGCTGGCTGCGCACGACCATTCGATGTGGTCGAGTACGGTGTCAGCATGTTCATCTTGCCATTTAAAGGCAAATCCTGCCCTCGTAGCGTGGTGGCCTGTAACCGAACCGGTAGCTGCATAAGCCGTATCGTCGTAGCAAATCACCAGTCCGTCTACCGGGAAAGGATTCTTCTTGCTTGTCACCTTCTCCGTAAACTTGTCTATTTCCTGCTGGATATTTTCTGTGGTAGGGTGGTCAATACGCTCACGCTCTACAGGATTCATTCCCAGGTCTTTCAGCATCTGCATGCGTTCGCCCCATGAGGTAAGTTCCCGCTCAGTATAAACCAGGGTGAACGGAATCCATTGGATGTGGCGCTGCTTCACCTCATCAATATCCTTCAGCGTGAGTGAGCCTGAAGCAAGGTTTCGTGGATTGGCGTAATCGCCTTCGCTTTCGATGATGAACTGTTCGAAATCAGCATACGAAATGACGGCTTCTCCTCTTACCACAAGATGTCCTTTCTCTGAAATGGTAGCAGGAATGCCTGAAATGGCTGGTGCCAAGTGGGTAATGTTGGTGCCGATGTGTCCGTTACCGCGCGTAACGATTTTGGTGAGTTTTCCGCCGTCATAGGTTACTACGAGGGTCAGTCCGTCCAGTTTCCATGAAATCCAGATAGGGCGGTCTTCTGCCCATTTTACAAGATCACTAACCTGTTTGGTCTTTGCCAGAGAGAGGGCGGCAAATTCATGCTCCTCTTTCTTTCCTACGATAGAATCTTCTGACACGCGATTAGTAGGGGAGTCAGGCAGAATTTCGCCTGTTTCCTCTTCCAATCTCTTGAGCTGGTCGAAAAGGGCGTCCCACTCATAGTCGGTCATGAGTTCGCCTTTTCCGTTATAATAACTATCCGAAGCTTGGTTGAGTCTTTCAACCAAGCTCTTCATCTGCAATAGTTTCTCTTCCATAATGAATGTTTGAGGATATTAATCAAATGTTGTGTTTTTCGATGGTCAGAAATTATTCTGCAGGTTCCATGGCTATGGAGAGTTTTTCAAAGGCGAAACGCTGGCCTCTGTTTCCTCCATAGTTTACACGTCCGCAGATGCAGAAACCCATCGAAGACAGAAGGTTAATCATCGGCGTATTGTCAAAGTTGGTGTCAACCTTGATGCTAGGTATTTTTTCTACCTCGCACATGCTGTTCACCTTACTGATGAAAATACGCGCCAAACCTTCACGCTGGAAACTAGGCAACGTAGCAAAGCGATGTATTACATAATAATCGCCCTCAGTAATCCAGTTGCCTACTAATTTCTTATATTTGGGTTCACCATTCAATATGACTGCTCCATAGACAACCACCTCTTCGTTTACTGTCAGAACGAAGGCGTTGCCATTTTCTATGTCTTTTCTGATGTCTTTTTCTGATGGATATTCCTCAGTCCATTGGTGACGTCCCGATTCTATCATACTTTGGCGAGCCTGGTCGATGACTTTCCAGCAAGCAGCAAAGTCCTTAATATACGCCGGTCTGAAGTTTGTCTTCATATTTATTACGCTTTTATTATTCGGGTGCAAAATTAACAAAAAAAAACGAATTAAACTAAAAAACGGAGGAAAAACTTCACTTTTTTGTTCGTTTTCCTCCGTTTTTCTTGTTTTCTGCTCATTTTGAGCTATTTTCCCTTTGCTTTTTGCCAGGAAGCCGGGTGAATAAGATTCTACGCCAAGCACTTGTCGAGCTCAGCAATGATAGCATCTTTCTGTTCCTTGATATGCTGACCGATGAATACGATTTTTATCATGCGGTCGCCCAATTCCTGATCCCATTCCTTCTGCAGCTGTGGATTATTCATCAAGACCTGGGCGAGTTCGTCTTTCGGCATGGTAGCCAACCATTGACCAGCCTGCTTTACTGTCTTCTGCTTGCCAGCCTGTTCGAACACGTAGCACATGTCGCGCTCATCATCGAAATAGCAGATTCCCTTGGCGCGAACCACGTCTCTAGGCCATTTTCTTGCTACGAAATCATCGAAGAGACCCAGGTCGAAAGGTTTGCGACGATAGTAAACGAAGGTACCGATTCCGTATTCCTCAACTTCTCCGCCTTCATGATCATGGTCATGGTCGTGATGATGGTGATGATGATGATGTTCATGCTCGTCATGATCGTGGTCATGGTCATCGTGGTCATGATGATGATGCTCATGTTCGTCTTCCTCGTCATGATCGTGATGATGTTCATGTTCGTCATCATCATCTTCTTCTTCATGCTCTTCGTTTCTTTCTGATTCAATTTCCTGAATCCAACCGGCTGAAGTGGATACGGTTTCCCAATCAAACTTCTTGGTGTTGACAATCAGATTCAAGTCAACGTCACCATAGTTGCATTCAAAGATTTCTGCCTTAGGCTGGATGGCACGGATAATCTGCTTCAGGTGCTCCAGTTCCTTAGGTTCAACCTCTGCAGCCTTGTTCAGAAGAATGATGTTACAGAACTCAATCTGCTGGATGACGAGCGAAGCCAAATCTTCCTCATCCATATTCTTCTTCATCAGGTCGCTGCCGTTGGAGAATTCATCCTTCATACGCAAAGCATCTACTACGGTAACGATGCTGTCAAGTCGCAGAATGCCATTCTCGATGTACTGAGGACCGAGGGATGGGATAGAGCAGATGGTCTGTGCAATAGGAGCAGGCTCGCAGATTCCGGAAGCCTCGATGACAATGTAATCGAAACGCTTCATGTCTACGATTTCCTTGAGCTGTTCTACCAGGTCCATCTTCAATGTGCAGCAGATGCAACCATTCTGGAGAGAAACGAGCGAATCATCTTTCTGACCTACTACGCCACCTTTTTCTATCAGGGCTGCATCAATATTGACTTCACCAATATCGTTGACGATGACGGCAAACTTAATACCTTTTTCGTTAGCTAAAATCTTGTTGAGAAGGGTTGTCTTTCCACTACCCAGGTAGCCTGTCAAGAGCAATACAGGCACTTCCTTCTTTGCGTTCATATTAAAATATTTTAATGTTATACTTCTTAAATCCAGTCTGCTGATGATGCTGCTTTCTCGGGCAGCTGTCATCTGGCAGTCTGACGGTTTTGCGAAACTGCAAAGATTGTGCCACACCTTATTTTTTTGCCATCTTTTTTTCGTACACCCCTTTTTTGTCAGTTATCTTGTGTTATTTTTAGGTTATATTTCATGTTTTTCTCATTTTTCTTTGGTGGTTTCAACTAGAAATAGTATATTTGCAGAGAAAATGTGTATTAAACAGCACATAAACTTAATGAATAAACATATTTTATATACATAAGTAAGTTAAGATGAAAAAGTTTAAGGTTTTATTTTTGACGGTTGTGGCAGTCCTTGCGCTGTCATCTTGCGGCACTACTCAGACGGTGCCTCTGACCGGTCGCACTCATCGCATCTCTGTATCCGATGAGCAGGTTCTCAGTCTGTCTAATCAGGAATACACAAAGTACATGGCTTCTGCCAAGAAGTCGACCAATGCAGCCAATACGGCGATGGTTCAGCGAGTAGGAAAAAGACTTGCCAATGCTGTTGAACTCTATTTGAAGCAGAATGGATTTGAAGCCGACGTGAAGAATTATTCATGGGAATTCAACCTGGTACAAGATAAGTCTGCCAATGCATTCTGTATGCCTGGCGGTAAAATCGTGGTTTATGAAGGACTTTTGCCTTATACTCAGAATGAAACCGGTTTGGCAATCGTTTTGGGTCACGAAATAGCTCATGCTGTGGCTAAACATAGTGCTGAGCAGCTCACCAAACAGCAGAATCAGCAAACCGGTACAAGCATCCTGGGAACTGTATTGAACCAGACAGTAGGTAATGGTGTAGGTAATGTGGCAAGTGCAGTTGCCGGACAGTATTTCTCATTCCGCAATCTGAAGTATTCCCGTGATAATGAAACCGAGGCAGATTACATGGGGCTTATCTTCGCTGCCATGGCTGGTTACGATCCTCAGCAGGCCATTCCTTTCTGGAAGAGAATGTCACAGGGTTCAAGCAGCAATCAGAGTGATATTTTCAGTGATCACCCTTCAGACGCCAAGCGTATTGCTGCCTTGCAGAAGGAAATGCCTACTGCGCTGAAGTATTATAAACCTCAGACAACTTTTAAGGTAGGTTCTACGAGCAAGACTTCTACAACCAGAAAGAAGACTACAACCCGCAGAAGATAAGGATTAGAAGAATCAAATTAAAATTGTTAAGTATGGAGTATTTATCTCATAACCTTTGGCTGATATGGACATCGGTGATGTTCATCTGCCTCATCTTAGAGTTGTCTTCGGGCGATTTCTATGTTACTTGTTTTGCCATTGGTGCGCTCATCAGCATTCCTGTGGCAATAGTAGGAGCACCTTTCTGGGTGCAGGTAGTGGTTTGGGCTATCTGCTCTATGCTTAGCATCTGGTTGGTTCGTCCGCATCTGCTGAAATCGCTACACAAGGGTGGGGAAGACCGCCGCAGTAATGCCGATGCGCTGGCAGGACAGATAGGGGAAGTGACCGAGATGATTCCTGCCGGAGGATATGGTAGAGTGAAGCTGGATGGAGATGATTGGAAAGCGGAAGCTCCGCATCTTGCCGAACCGCTTGCTGTAGGCGATAAGGTTCGAATCTTAGGTCACGAATCTATCATCCTCAAGGTAGAAAAAGTTTAGGTAGGAAAATTTTGAATCAACATTATTCACTTAATCGTATAAACATCATGAACATAGGAATTTATGTGCTGGTGGCTCTAGTAGCACTTGCACTCGTAGTGGTTAAGAAAACCATCGTCATCATCCCTCAGAGTGAGACGAAAATCATAGAGCGTCTCGGACGATATTTTGCCACGCTCAAGCCGGGTATTAATGTCATCATTCCTTTCATTGACCATGCCAAGGATATTGTGTCTATGAGAAACGGAAGATACGTTTATACAAACAGCATCGACCTTCGTGAACAGGTCTACGATTTCGACCGTCAGAACGTAATCACTAAGGATAATATCCAGATGCAGATAAATGCATTGCTCTATTTCCAGATTGTGGACCCATTCAAGAGTGTGTATGAAATCAACAATCTGCCAAACGCCATAGAGAAACTGACCCAAACTACCTTGCGTAATATAATAGGTGAGATGGAACTTGACCAGACTCTTACCTCCCGCGATACGATTAACACCAAACTCCGTGCAGTTTTGGATGATGCAACCAATAAGTGGGGAATCAAGGTAAATCGAGTAGAGTTGCAGGATATTACACCTCCTGAGAGTGTGCTCCAGGCGATGGAAAAGCAGATGCAGGCTGAACGCAACAAGCGTGCTACCATCCTGACTTCTGAAGGTGAGAAGGAAAAGCAGCGTCTGCTCTCAGAAGGTGAGAAGGCTGCCATCGTGAACAAGGCTGAGGCTGCCAAACAGCAGGCTATCCTGAATGCAGAAGGTGAGGCTACTGCCCGCATCCGTAAGGCTGAGGCCGAGGCTATTGCCATTCAGAAGATTACGGAAGCTGTAGGACAGAGTACGAATCCAGCCAACTATCTCCTGGCCCAGAAATACATCAGTATGATGCAGGAAGTAGCACAGGGTAAGGATAATAAGGTGGTTTATCTGCCATACGAGGCAACCAATCTCTTGGGTTCTATAGGAGGAATCAAAGACCTTTTCAAGGGATAAAGACCTCTGAGTCAATGGATAATGCCCTTTGGCTCAAGATTGACTCAAAAAGATAAAGCACTCTGAATATCAGTAAACTGCAAGTTCAGTAAGTAAAAAATATTAAACAGGATAAAAATGAAGAAAATCTGTATCGTTGCAGGTGCAAGACCTAACTTTATCAAGGTTGCGCCCGTAATTAGAGCAATTCGTAATGCTCAGGAAGCTGGTAACGAAATCAGCTATCAGTTGGTTTACACAGGAAAAGAGGATGATCCGACTTTGGAATCTTCTCTTTTCGATGACTTAGGCATTCAGAAACCGGATGCTTATCTCGGCGTAGACTGTCCAAACATGAATGAACTTACCGGACAGGTGATGGGTCAGTTTGAGCGCTATCTGCAGCAGAATGCTACAGATGTTGTCATTGTGGTTGATGATCTTGCTTCAACCATGGCCGTGGCTATTGTTACCAAGAAGCAGGGTGTGCAGCTTGCTCATATTGCAGCCGGAACCCGTAGTTTTGACATTACCATGCCAAAGGAAATCAACCGTCTGGTGATTGATGGCTTGTCAGATATCCTCTTTACCGCAGGCATTTCAAACAACAGCATCGCCAACAAGGAAGGTGCAGAATTGTCTAAGGTTTATATGGTAGGAAATGTGCTTATCGACAACATCCGCTTCCTTCAGTCTAAAATGCAGCGTCCTGAAGTCATGGACGAGTTTCATCTGAAAGAAGGCGAATATATGGTTCTGACCTTGAACCGCAAGGCCATCGTCAATAACATTGATGAGATGAAATCGCTCATTTCTGTCATAGATGAAGAGGCGCGCCAGGCTGGAGTGAAGGTGATTGCTCCGCTTCGAGGTAAAGCCTTGGGCTTCGTGCTCGCATTCAAGGCTTATCAGGAAGAGAGTAATCATCAGAGTGGAATCCAGGTTGTTCAGCCGCTCGATTATCTGTCGTTTGCTTATCTTACAGCTCACGCCAAAGGTGTGATTACCGATTCGGGTAATGTGGCTGAAGAAGCTACCTTCAATGGGGTCCCTTGCATTACGCTCAACAGCTATACTGAGCATATTGAAACTGTAAAGGTGGGCACAAACGAACTGGTTGCTGAAGATCCGGAGTTACTGAAGCAATCTATGCAGAAACTTCTGAAGGGTGAATGGAAGAAAGCAGGCATTCCTGACAGATGGGATGGTCGCTCAGCAGAAAGAATAGTCCAGATTCTCGCTGAATAGAATCCAAACTCATAGGTATAATCTCATGGAGAGAGATGATTCTATGTAAACTGATTCTTTTCAGAATAAACTTAGAGGTTCACTTCAATATCGTTATATTGAAAAGTGAACCTCTTTCTTTTTATGCTTTATCTTTTTCTTAAGCCAAAGCTACCTTTTATCTTTTTCTTAAGTTAAAACCATCCTTTTCCTTAATCTTTTTCAGGCGCCTTTGGCACAGGATAGTCGTATTGCTTGAAATAGGACGGCGTCTTATTATCATACCATACTCCTTCTACGTTTAAGCCGATTGAGAAAGTCTTTTTGGAATTAGTGTATCTTACACCGGCGCCTAAAACGTTGGCGCCAGGTACTCCCATTCCGTAACCACCCGGCATGATTCCTCTGCCCATTCCCCAAGGATACATTCCGTAGCCCCAAGGCGAATAGCCGTATGGACCATAGCCATAACCGCCATAACGGCCGTAAAGAGAATTGTAATTGTTGGCAACACTAAGCTGACCGTAAACGTATGCCTCCCAATGCTCATTAAACTGGTAGCCCAGAATGCCGTAGACTCCACCATCATGATAACTGTCTCCACCATAGTTTACGTTGTTGATATAAGTACCAAGAGCCAACCAGAGTTTGTTGTCTTTGGTGAGTGGCGTTAAGTAGGTTGCATCGATGGTCTGGGTGAAACCGCCTCTGTGAGGCACATTCTTGCCGAATGTGGCAAAGGCAGAAAGATTTACCGAGAGATTCAATCCCTTGTGCAGCCCCCAGCCATAGCCCAACGGATAACTCAAGCTGTTGGTAAGGTTGGAGATGGGATTATTATAATAGGTGCTGTCTAGCGAAGCATCGCCCAGCAACCCGTTTTTGCCGAGAGTTTCTTTCTTATCTGATAGTCGGGCAGGAGTCATATATGCATTCTTCACCGGTTTTCCCTGATAAATCATAGGTTTTCCTGCCTGGTAAACCGTATCGCCAGGCAGCAACCATTCTTCGCGCGGACTGTCCGGACTGTGCAATGGTCCGAAGCTTACCTGTTGCTGAGCACTTGTTTCTGTAGTGAGGAAAGTGCAAAAAGCGATGATAATATATATTTTTTTCTTCATAATTGATTGCATTTTCTGTCTTCTGCTGCAAAGATATGAAGAATGTATGAAACAAAGTAACTTTTCCCGCATAAAAAATCAATTTTTTAGAATAAAATCATTATCTTTGCATCCGATAACATAAATAGATGTAAAATTATACAAAAATATGAAGAAGATCATCAGATTATTGACACTCGCTCTTCTTACGGTGCCTGTTACGACATTCGCTCAGAGTGAAGGCAATCAGAACACATCAGAACCAACCGGAAAAGTTGTGGCGTCTAAGCCCGATTCTCTGCTAGACTGGGAAACACCGCACGATCCAACCTGCCCTCAGGTATTGCTGGAAACATCGATGGGCAACATTCTCGTGTCTCTCTACAACGATACTCCCAAACATCGGGATAATTTCCTGAAACTTGTCAATTCGGGCTATTATGACGGTTGCATCTTTCAGCGTGTCATCAAGAATTTCATGATTCAGGGGGGCGATTATTCATGCAGAAAGGTGAACATGGAAAAGCCGCAGAAGTTTGATGTAAACTATACGGTTCCGGCAGAAATCATCTATCCTAAATATTATCATAAGCGCGGACAGCTCTGTGCTGCTCGCGAAGGAGATGATGAAAATCCGACGAAAGCTTCGGCGTCTACTGATTTTTACATCACCTGGGGCAGAAATTTTTCTCCACGGCAGATGGAATATTATGTAGAAAAACTGAAACGGGAAGGCAAGTATTACGCCATTCCTTCTGAACAGTTGCAGAAGGGCTACATCAAGCATGGTGGTGTTCCTCACCTTGACAACGGCTACACTGTATTCGGAGAGGTGCTTGAAGGCATGGATGTGGTTGATAAGATTCAGAATGTGGCTACCGATAAGGCGAACAACGACAGACCTCTCACGGATGTCATCATCCTGAAAGCTAAGCAGATGAAGTAACTTTCGGATGGTAAACTGAAGAAATAAGTAACTGAGCCCATTAAAAGGGAAAAATCGATAAGTAAAAAATTTTAAATACGAGAAAAATGAAGTCATTAAAGGAATTATATAGAGTAGGTAAGGGACCATCGAGCAGTCATACGATGGGGCCTCAGCGTGCTGCCAAACTTTTTCTGGAGCGTTGCCCTAACGCTTCTTATTATGAAGTAACCCTCTATGGAAGTCTGGCTGCTACAGGTAAGGGGCACATGACTGATGTGGCAATCGAAGAAGTGCTCAGACCTCATAAAACCGTGAACATCATCTGGCAGCCACAGACTTTCCTGCCTTATCATCCCAACGGAATGAAATTTGTGGGCAAGGATCTGAACGGCGATATTATTGATGAATGGACCGTTTACAGCATTGGTGGTGGAGCCATATCAGATGGTACTGCCGGCAACGAAGAGCTGGGCGCCAAGGATGTTTATGATCTGAACAAGCTCGCCGACATCAAGCAATGGTGCTATGATAACGGACGCTCATTCTGGGAGTATGTTGAGAAATGCGAATCGGATGATATCTGGGATTATCTCGACATGGTTTGGCAAACGATGAAGCAGAGCATCAGGAATGGTTTGGACCATGAAGGTGTTTTGCCTGGTCCGCTGAAGCTACAGCGTAAGGCTGCCACCTATTATATAAAGGCGAAGGGTTACCGTGCTTCCCTGCAGAGCCGCGGCTTGGTTTATGCTTATGCGCTGGCTGTGAGCGAGGAGAATGCTTCGGGTGGCACCATCGTTACAGCTCCTACCTGTGGCGCCTGTGGTGTATTGCCAGCTGTACTTTACCACATGTTTACTTCTCATGATATGAGTGAACAGCGCATCTTGAGAGCCTTGGCTACAGCCGGATTGGTAGGCAACATCGTAAAGCAGAATGCTTCTATCAGTGGTGCTGATGTAGGTTGCCAGGGAGAGGTAGGTGTTGCCTGCGCCATGGCTTCGGCTGCAGCCTGTCAGCTTTTCGGAGGCAGTCCGGCTCAGGTAGAATATGCTGCCGAAATGGGATTGGAGCATCATCTCGGAATGACCTGCGACCCGGTTTGCGGATTGGTTCAGATTCCTTGTATCGAGCGAAATGCCTTTGCTGCCGCCCGAGCTTTGGATGCAGACCTCTACGCTTCCTTCTCAGATGGCCATCATACCGTATCTTTCGACCGTGTTGTTGAAGTAATGCGACAGACGGGTCATGACCTACCTTCGCTTTACAAGGAAACAAGCGAAGGCGGTTTGGCAAAGGGATTCCCAAGAGACATTTAATCATGAGATTCAGTTTCCAAAAGTGAACTCTTCACGCCCTGTAAGAGCAAAAAGCTTTGTATATACCCTGATGCAGCGAAGCTTTTGCCCTTGCAGGGCGTGATGTATTTGGGGCTTTCAGACCTTTCTTATATTTTGGCACGCTATTTGTAAGCCCCCTTGCCAAACAATAATAAAGTAAATACGAATAAAAACATTTTATATTATGGCACAGAAAGGTAATATTGGTGTAACGACAGAGAACATTTTCCCTGTCATCAAGAAATTCTTATATTCAGATCACGACATCTTCCTCCGCGAGATGGTTTCAAACGCCGTAGATGCTACACAGAAGTTGAAGACTCTTGCAGCTCAGGGCGATTTCAAGGGCGAGATAGGCGACACAACCGTTCGTGTCTCTCTCGATGAGAAGGCTGGAACCTTGACTATCAGCGACCATGGTATAGGTATGACTGAGGAGGAAATCGATAAATATATCAACCAGATTGCATTCTCAGGCGTAACTGACTTCCTCGACAAGTATAAGGAGAATGCCAACGCCATCATCGGCCACTTCGGTCTCGGCTTCTATTCTTCTTTCATGGTAGCCAGCAAGGTAGAAATCATCACTAAGAGCTACAAAGAGGGAAGCAAGGCTGTAAAGTGGAGCTGCGATGGTTCACCTGCTTTCGAAATCGAAGATGCAGACAAGGCTGAGCGTGGTTCAGACATCATCCTCCATATTGCTGATGACTGCAAGGAATTCCTGCAGAAGAGCAAGATTGAGGAACTTCTGAACAAGTACTGCAAGTTTATGGCAGTGCCTGTTGCTTTCGGCAAGAAGACCGAGTGGAAGGATGGTAAGAATGTGGAGACTGATGAGGATAACATTATTAATAATGTGGAGCCTCTCTGGACCAAGACTCCTAGCACCTTGAAGGATGAGGACTACAAGAAGTTCTATCACACCCTTTATCCAATGCAGGACGACCCGTTGTTCTGGATTCATCTGAATGTAGACTTCCCATTCAATCTCACGGGTATTCTCTACTTCCCACGCATCAAGAGCAGCATCGACATGCAGCGCAACAAGATTCAGCTCTATTGCAACCAGGTGTTCGTAACCGACCAGGTAGAAGGCATTGTACCAGAATTCCTCACATTGCTTCATGGTGTAATCGATTCACCGGATATTCCGCTGAACGTAAGCCGAAGCTATCTGCAGAGCGACAGCAACGTGAAGAAGATTTCTACCTACATCACCAAGAAGGTAGCCGATCGTCTGAACTCTATCTTCAAGGAGAACCGCAAGGAGTTTGAAGAGAAATGGGATGATCTCAAGATCTTCATCAACTACGGAATGCTCTCTCAGGAAGATTTCTACGAGCGCGCAAAGGACTTCGCACTTCTGAAAGATGTTGAGGGAAAGTACTTTACTTTTGAGGAGTACAAGACGCTGATTAAGGACAACCAGACCGATAAGGACGGCAACCTGGTTTATCTCTATGCCAACAATAAGGAAGAGCAGTATTCTTACATCGAAGCTGCCAAGCAGAAGGGTTATTCTGTACTCCTGATGGAAGGTCAGCTCGATACGCCGATGGTAAACATGCTGGAGCAGAAGTTGGAGAAGAGTCGCTTTACACGTGTTGACGCCGACATCATCGACCGCCTCATCGTGAAGGAAGATGCTAAGAAGACCGATTTGAGCAAAGAGCAGTCTGACAACTTGACAGAAGTATTCCGCTCTCAGATGCCTCAACTTGACAAGACAGAATTCTTTGTAGAGATTCAGGCTTTGGGCGAACAGAACCAGCCAGTGCTCATCACTCAGAACGAGTACATGCGCCGTATGAAGGCGATGAGCCAGTTCCAGGCAGGCATGAACTTCTACGGTCAGATGCCAGACAGCTACAACATCGTACTGAACTCAGACCATGCTCTGGTAAAGAAGGTATTGGAAGATGCTGAGGCCAACACTGCTGAAACATTGAAGCCAATCCTTGCAGAAATCAAGGGTCAGGAAGCTCGCCTTGCCGTACTCCATCAGGAGCAGAACAAGAAGAAACCTGAAGAGATTACCCAGCAGGAGAAGGATGATGTTCACAACACAGAGAAGGCTATCAGCGATGAGAAGGCTAAGCGCAACGAAATCATCTCGGGCTATGCTAAGAACAACAACATTGTTCACCAGCTCATCGACCTTGCCCTGCTTCAGAACGGTATGTTGAAGGGTGCTTCGCTCGACGCATTCCTCAAGAGAAGTGTTGACATGATTAAGTAATCCAACCTGTAAAAAGGTTTGAATTAAAAAATAAAACTTTGCGATGCGTAACATTTCATGTTACAAATTGTTTCTATCATATGTGCTAAATGTTTCAAAACGAACATTTAGCACATTTTTTTTTCGCTTTCCTTTGGTGGCTTTCCTTTTTTTTATTACCTTTGCAATATCGATAAACGAAAAACATGATTAAAAAAATCGCCATCATGGAACAAACAAATTCAAATTACAGCATTATTGCTGATTATTACTCTGAACACTACAACGAGCTGAAGTTGTATGTCATGTCCCGTTCGCTTCCGGCAGACGAGGCTGAAGACATCGTGCAGAATACTTTTGTGCGATTACTTCGAGGCGATAAGATGATTACGCCTGTTACTTTACCTTGTTTTGTATACACCATTGCCAAGAATCTGATTATCGATTATTACCGTCGCAAACATAAGATAGAGGAGTATGAACACTTCCTGGGAGCTAGCGACTGGATGGGAAGATATGATGTTGATGGCGAATCTGTTTTCTCTGCCCAGCAGACCAACGAGATTCTGGAGCGTGGCATTGCCAGGCTCACGGAGAAGAGAAGCAAGGTTTACCGCCTGAATCTCTTCGAAGGAATGCAGGTGAGCGAGATTGCCAAAAGTCTGAACCTCGGATATAAAGCGGCTGAGAATCGTCTGACTCTGGCTAGAAAAGAAATAAGAGATTATATGAAAAAAGAGTTGGCTAGTTAAAATGCTAGTCAACTCTTTCTGTTTATTCTTACTGCCTTGCTGAAAGGCAATTCTTAACTGTTTTTTCAGTTTTCCTTAAACCCGATTACTCTTGTCAAACCTTTATCAAGATAAAAGGTTTGGGTTACTTCCTGCTTCTCGCCATGATGGTTGGTCAGCTTGTATGTAGCCCTTAAATATAATAAGGTGTCGGGATAAGCTGCATCATTATAATCAATATTCTTCTTGACGTAAGGCAGTTTGCTGACATTTTGTCGCATCACCTTCATCTGGTCGAAACTGATCATGGCGGTAGGAGTGAGGCGGGAGAACCGCTCATAGCTGCAGTCTTGATCAACGAGGTTTTCATTAAGAAAATCCTTGACCAGAGATTGAGCCTTGTGCTGATCGCCACACGAGGTGAACATCAGCACAAGTCCTGAAACCATGACAAACATCATTTTCTTTATCATAGACATCTTCTTTTTTATTAAGCCGCGCTGCTTTTATGAAACTCGTTGTTTTATTTAGCACGCTTGCTTATTTAGCCACGCTGCGGAGAATCTCCAGCAAGTGATCCCAAACCATCTCTACTGTAGGAATGAGAAGAGCCTCGTCTGGGGTGTGAACATTGCGAAGGGTAGGACCGAAACTTACCATATCTAGCTCAGGATAACGCTCTGAGAAAAGACCGCACTCCAAACCGGCATGAATACCCTTTACCAATGGCTTTTTGCCGAAGAGCTTTTCGTAAGCCTTCACAGCCAGGTCGGTAAGCTCGCTGTTGGCGCGCATCTTCCAAGCAGGATACTTGTCGCCTACAGTTACCTCGGCGCCAGCCAGTAGGAAGGCTGCCTTTACGGTGTTGGTCATGTTCTCCAGATTGCTCATCACGTTACTTCGCTGAGAAGCTACGATGTTGATGCTGCTTTCATCGGTCATCACGCTTGCAACATTGCTTGAGGTTTCTACCATCCAGGCAATCGCCTCATCCTGACAGGTAGTAAGCGGACCGTTGTCTACAGCCTGGAGAGCCATTACGAACTTGTCAGCTACAGCTTTCTCGATGACTGGTGCAGCATCGCTGCTGCTCATATTGAACTGCATAGTCTGTTCGGTTACGTGGAATTCATCTTCTACTTCTGATGCAAAGATGTTCCAGTCGGCACGAACCTGTTCCTTATCAGCATTCTTGACGGCGAAAACAATCTTTCCGTCGCGAGGAATCGCATTGTGCATTTTGCCGCTGTTGAAGCTTACGAGGCGCAGACTTCCATCCAGTTTCTCATTTTCGAGGAAGAGGAAGCGGGCAAGAATCTTGATGGCATTGGCGCGCTTCTTGTTGATGTCATCGCCCGAGTGACCACCGTTGAGACCCTTCAGCGAAGCTTCCATGAAGAAATAACCCGCAGGAGCTTCTTCGTGAGAGAAGTTGAAGGTGGCATGGGTTGTCTGACCACCGGCGCAGGATACGAAGATTTCGCCCTCATCCTCTGAGTCAAGATTGATGAGCATCTTTCCGGTCATAAAGCCCGCCTTCATACCGTGAGCACCGGTCAGTCCGGTTTCCTCATCACGTGTAAAGACGCACTCGATAGGACCATGCTCAATATCGTTGCTTGCCAGGATAGCCAGCTCGATGGCGCAGCCTATACCGTCGTCAGCACCCAATGTAGTGCCTTTTGCCTTAAGCCATTCTCCGTCAACGTAAGTCTGGATGGCGTCTTTGTGGAAATCGAAATCAACATCTACCAGTTTATCGCAAACCATGTCCATGTGGCTCTGCAGGATGATGGTTTCAGCATGCTCGTAGCCTGGAGTGGCAGCTTTGCGGATGAGCACATTACCGGTTTCATCTACCAGCGTTTCGAGCTGATGAGCCTCACCGAAAGATTTCAAAAACTCAATCATGTTCTCCTCGTGCTTGGAAGGACGAGGTATTTCGTTGATTTTTGCGAACTGCTCGAACACGAGAGCAGGCTTCAATTCACTTTTATTCATTTATTTTCTATTATTTTGTTTTGATAAAACATTTATTTCTGCTATTTTGTTTTGGTTATTCCCAAAAAAATAGTACCTTTGCACCCAAAAGTGCACTAAGGCACTGCAAAGGTAATAAAAATGATAAAATTAATGTTATTAAGCGTGTTAATAATTGCTATTTGCATGGCATTATTTTGCGTAAAGTTGATTTTTAAGAAGAACGGCAAGTTCTCTTCCCAGCATGTGCACGACAATCCGGGCTTGCGCAAGCAGGGCATTCATTGTGTGGTGGATCAGGACCGCGAGGCAAGGGAAGCCAACAAGGCTTATTAGAAAATAGTAATAATATAATATGATAGAAAAAATGAGAAAGAACATTTTGGGTTCAGTGGCAATTGCAGCTGTTGCTGCCCTGTCATTGGCATCATGCAACAAATCTCAGCCTCAGGTAGAGGCTAAGTCAGAGAGCAAGGCTCCTGCTGAATTGAAGATTGCTTATGTAGAGGTAGACTCTATCATGACTCAGTATACCTTTGCTAAGGAGTATTCTTCTATCTTGGAGAAGAAGGGTCAGAACATTCAGGCTACTATTGCGCAGAAGGGCCAGCAGCTCCAGGCTGCAGCAGCCAACTTCCAGCAGAAGATTCAGCAGAATGCTTACACCCGCGAGCAGGCTGAGGCTATCCAGGCTGGACTGCAGAAGCAGAACAACGACCTGCAGGGCTTGCAGCAGCGCTTGAGCAACGAGTTTGCTGCTGAGCAGGAGAAGTACAACAAGGCGCTCCACGACAGCATTGCCAACTATCTTGCCCGCTACAACAAGGACAAGAAGTATAGCATCATCTTCTCTAAGAGCGGCGATAACCTGCTCTATGCTGACAAGGCTTACGATATTACAAAAGAGGTGATTTCCGGCTTGAACAAGGCTTACAAGGGAAAGCTGAAGAAAGAGGAGGCTGCTCCTGCTAAAAAGTAAGAGAAATGCTTCGTAAGGAAAGATACGATTTTATATTGAATCATTTCAGAAGTGCGCTGCCGAATGTAACTACCGAGTTGCAGTTCGGTAGCGCATTTCAGCTTCTGGTGGCTACCTTGCTTTCTGCGCAATGCACCGATAAACGCATCAACATGGTTACGCCTGCTCTCTTTGCCCGTTATCCTGATGCGCAGCACATGGCACAGGCGAGCGAGGAAGATATTTATGAGTTGATCAGTTCGGTGAGTTATCCGAATGCCAAGGCGAAGCATCTGGCTGAAATGTCTCGCCAGCTGGTTGAGATGTTCGGAGGTGAGGTGCCTGAGGCTGCGGATGATTTGGAGAAACTGGCAGGAGTGGGGCACAAGACGGCGAATGTGATTCGTGCCGTATGGTTCGGTCATGCTACGATGGCGGTGGATACGCATGTTTACCGTGTGAGTCATCGTATGGGGTTGGTGCCGAAAACGGCAGATACACCCCGAAAAGTAGAAGATTATCTGATGAAACACATTCCGGCAGAGGATATTCCGAATGCGCATCATTGGATTCTGCTGCATGGCAGATATATTTGCAAGAGTACGAAACCGCTCTGCGATAAATGCTTTTTTAATGAATATTGCCCAAAACTATTAAAGGACAGTAAGCTTTAGAAATAGTTAATAGTTAATAGTTTATAGTTTATAGCGGCTTCGCCGTACAGCAAACTAGCTTAAAGTAGAGGGAAGATGATAAAAAAATAGTTTATAGTAAATAAAAACTCTGCTTGTCGCAAGAAAGCCCTATTTACTATAAACTATTAACTATTAACTGATTCTGACTGTTTTATTCAAGAGATAATTATCCAGAATCACCATGGCAGCCATGGCTTCAACCACCGGCACGGCTCTTGGCAAAACGCAAGGATCATGACGGCCTCGGGCAGTCAGCGTGGTGGCATTTCCTTCCAAATCTACCGTATTCTGCTCCATCAGCAGAGTAGCCACCGGCTTAAAGGCAACACGGAAATAGATGTCCTGACCATTGCTCAAACCGCCCTGTATTCCTCCGCTATGATTGCTCTTAGTTGTAATACGGGCAGCAACATCCTGATTCACGGCAGCATCTTCTGGCGTCTCTCCAGCATCAGCCTTCGGGATAAAGACATCATTCTGCTCACTTCCGCGGGCAGTAACTCCGGCAAATCCCTCGCCATATTCAAAACCCTTCACGGCATTGATTCCAAGCATGGCAGCACCCAGTTGGGCATGAAGCTTGTCAAACTCAGGCTCGCCCAATCCTACCGGGCAACCCTTGATGACGCAAGTGATGATTCCACCAATCGTATCGCCGTCAGCCTTAACCTGGGCGATGAGATCTTCCATTTCCTTCGCCTTCTGCTGGTCAGGACAGCGCACCGGATTATCTTCTATGGTGTTAAGGTCATACAGATGATAATCTTTCTCCAGCGCAATACTGCCCACCTGTGATGTATAAGCCGTGATGCTGATGCCCAACTGTCGCAAGGCAAGTTTAGCCAAGGCTCCACCTACACATCGGGCAATGGTGATGCGGGCTGAAGAACGGCCGCCGCCACGATGATCGCGTACGCCATACTTCTCGTGATAGGTGAAATCTGCGTGAGAAGGACGGAACAGACAGCGCATGTTCTCATAGTCCTGAGAATGCTGGTTCTGGTTACGCACCTCAAAACCGATTGGGGTTCCTGTTGATTTGCCTTCGAACACACCACTCAGAAACTCTACCTTGTCAGCTTCCTTTCTGGCCGTAGTGATGTGGCTCTGTCCTGGGCGTCGGCGGTTCAGCTCGCTCTGGATAAAGTCCATGTCGATTTCTATGCCTGCAGGAAATCCGTCAATAACGCCTCCTACAGCTATTCCATGACTCTCTCCAAATGTAGTGAGAGTGAAAAGATTGCCAAATGTATTCCTCATTACCTTATATAATATAATACAAGTTCAGTTGATATGAAGGAGGGTGTGCCATAAGCCCATTACAGAGACTTATGATACACCCACTATCGTTTATTCTCTTGTTTGTTACTTGTTGCAGCCGCCTTCGCAACCGCCTTCGCAACCACCTTCACAGTTGCCATCCTTGCAGTCGCCGCCGCAGTTGTCGCAGCCACCTGAGCAGCCGCCACCTTCGCCGCTTATCATCTGAGCCATCTTGGCAATCTCCTCAGCAGTAGCCTCGCGGCTCTCGAGAATCTGACCGCAGAAGTTGAGCTTCAAGCCAGCCAATGGGTGGTTCAGGTCGCAGGTTACCTTTGTATCGCTGATGTTCTTCACTACTGCGTTGAAGTGGTTGCCATCCTCGTTCTGCAATGGGATGATAGCGCCTACCTGTACGTGCTGTGCATCAAACTGGCCATTGATGGTAAAAATCTGCTTGTCGAGCTCCAGTACGCGCTCGTCATAGTGCTGTCCGTAAGCCTGCTCAGGGTCCAGCTGGAAGTCGAACTCTTCACCTTTAGCCAGGTCTACCACCTTCTCTTCGAAAGCTGGCAGGGTAACACCCATACCGCTGATGAAGATGAACGGACGCTCGTCGGTTGTGCGCTCGATGAGCATCTCCTCGCCGTTGTCACCATTAGTTACATCATACAGTGCGTATGAAACTACAATAAACTTGTTCTTGTTGTTTGTTTCCATTTTATTATTTATTTTTTATTATTTCTTTTTCTTTTCTGAATGCTTACGCTCTTAACCATCTCCATGCGCTCCAGATAGATGGGGCGCCATTTGTCGATGATGTCCTGCAGACTTTTGCTCTTCTGCGAGAGTTCAGCATATTCCTCGCCGTCGGTCAGATTCTCTTTCTTGAGATCCAGCATTCGGGCGATGAGCTGTTTCTGGTGTTCCTCAGCCGCCTTGAGCTGGTTGCCCAGTTTCTCGAGACTTTCCATAAAGGCGAGTGCCTTGTCTATATGATTTTCCTGTACCATTTTGCTTGTTTTATAGGTTGAATCTTCTGCAAAGGTACAAATAATAATTGGTATAAACGAAGAAAAAGGGCTTTTTTTTCGATGATATTACAAAATGATAGAGAAAATGTAATATCTCTAACGTTCTGACGCCTTTTTGGGTGTATTGTTGTTGATTTAAGTCAAGAAATAGACGGAAAACTGAAAATATCCCAAGAAATGTTTGCGTACACTGAGGAAAGTTCGTATCTTTGCAGCGTCTTAAAGAAAAAGACTATAGGATAATGTTTAACAGAGCCGGCGTCTACGGATGTGCAAGGCTCACAAATTAAAGAAAGGTAAAAAGATTATGAAGAAGATTATGGTATTAGCAGTAGCTATGTTTGCAATGGCAACAACTACTTTCGCAGCTGAAGAGGAGACAAATGCAACAGCAGCTTTCAACATGAACGTTAACATGTCTAGCATGGCAGATGCTTTGAGCTTGAACATCGACCAGGTAGAGGCTGTAGCTGATGTACACAAGAACTTCACCGCAGACATGATGAATGCTGCAACAGCAAAGGGTGAGGATCGTTCTGCAATGATTGACAAGGCAGTTTTGAAGGATCTCAAGTACATGCACGTTATCTTGAACAACAGTCAGTATCGTAAGTACGTGATGCTTCTCAACACAACCCTTATCAACCGTGGTTTGAAGTAATCATATTTTATAGATGTGAAAAATAAGAGAGAGATTTAAAATAAGAATCCCAGTCGAGGTTTTATCCTGACTGGGATTTTTTTTGCTTTTGGGCTTTCAGCCCGTAGTTAAACCACTGGCGAAACTTAGCTTCCTGATATGCGAAAGTTCAGTTAACTTGATAATCAGTCAATATCTATTAATTGGAAATGCTTGTTGAAGGTCAAATCCAATCCGTTAGCCAGTTCTACCTCGTATTCATTCTTGTTCATTTCAATCTTCTTTACCGCTTGCGCTGGATAATTCTCCTTCAGGTAGTTTCTGATGGCCTGCGGAATCAGCTTGGCTGGCATTTTTCCCTGCTTGCAGTCAATCTCTGTGAGATTGCCTTTCTTATCAAATTCCAGCTTGGTTCCGTTCTGCAGAACCACATCATAGCTCTTGTTGATAACCCCCGTCTCAATGGTAGCAAGCATCACCTTCTGATTGTTGAAATGGTTGCTGAGTAAGGTTTGAGCCTTTATCGGGAGTGCATTAACGGCGATAGGCTTGTCATTGCCTGCATTTGCTGCCATATTGCATGATAGCATGCAGCAAATGGCAATCATCAAAATTCTTATCATTCTTTTCATAAGCTACAAATTAAATTTTTATAATACTTAAATTGTGATGGATGTTTAAACATCATCTTATAATTAGACGCAACTCGTGCCTGAAAGTTTAACTCGTGCCTGAAAGTTTAAAGAGAATGTGTAAATGCGTCATCAGCACAGGCTGCTCATGGTGGATGATGATTCGGATTACGGCTGTGTGATTTTTGCCCTAATCCGGCTCAGGCTTGCCTGCGTTACACCTAAATAGGTGGCGATGCTTCCCAATGGCAACCTTTGTAATAAGTCTGGTTCTTTCTCTAGCAGCTCCTTGTACCTTTCCGAAGCGATGGCGGATAGCATGGAAATCAGTCGTTCCTCGGTGGCAAGCAGCTCCATCTCTGCATAACGCCGTCCCCAATTGGCGATGTGTAAATCATCCAAGAACAACTCTTTCAGCTGTTTTCTTTCCAATTTATATAAGACCGAATCTTCCATCAACTCCATCGTCTCATATCCTGGCTCGTCGTTCACATAGCCTTTCAAGGAGACAATAGTCGCTCCCTCTTTGCCAAACCAAAAGGTAATTTCCTTTCCGTCCACTGAAGTATATGCGCGGACAATGCCTTTCTTGATGAAAAAGATGTTCTTCTCCACCTTACCTCTTTCCAACACCCGGAATCCTTTGGGATATGAAACTTCCGTTAAGCATCGCTGCAATTTGTCCAAAGACGCATCCGGCATGGCGTATCTCTTATTAATGATTTCTTTTATATCCATATTCTTTTTTGCTGTATTTGGTGTGCAAAATTATAAAATTTCACACGAAAACGAAAGTAAATGGTTGTTTTTTTGCAAATGCAAAATCCGTTTTTGTCAAATGCAAAAAGCTTTTAGTTTTTTTTTGCTTACTTTTGCACCCGAATTTAAAATTATAAAATGAATTAATAAATATAACAAACAAATAAATTAATAAATATGAATTGGATAATTTTATTGTTCGCAGGATTATTTGAGGTGAGCCTCACGTTCTGCTTGGGAAAAGCGAGAGCAGCATCAGGAATTTGGTTTTATCTGTGGGGGAGCGGTTTCCTTGCTTCCACCATTCTGAGCATGGCTTTTCTCGCCAAGGCGGTGCAGACTTTGCCTTTGGGCACGGCCTACGCCATCTGGACAGGCATCGGGGCAGTGGGTACGGTTTTGATAGGGATATTCGTTTTCAAGGAACCAGCCACTCCCATCAGGCTTTTCTTCCTCTTCACGCTCATTGCTTCCTTGATTGGATTGAAGATTGTGTCATATTAAAAAAAAGAGGCGAAAAATGAAGTATGAATTGAGAGAGAACCAAGGTATTCCGGCACCTCTGCTGGCTCTGATGGCAGTAGCTACCGGACTTTCCGTTGCCAACTGCTATTACAACCAGCCCTTGCTGGGCAGTATGGCAAAAGAGTTTGCGGTATCAGACTTTTCTGCCAGCATGGTAGCTACCTTGACCCAGATAGGCTATGTGGTAGGACTTGTATTTGTCATTCCGCTTGGTGATCTGGATTCACGAAAGAAACTGATACAGGCCAATTACATCATTTCTTTGTGCGCCTTGCTTGCCATAGCCCTTGCTCCGAACATCTATTGGGTGTGGGGTGCATCCCTGGTTGCTGGCGCATCTTCGGTAATGCCGCAGTTCTTCATCCCGCTGGTGTCTTATCATTCCACGCCTTCACGCAAGGTGCGCAATGTGGGAATCATACAATCCTGCCTGCTCGTAGGCATTCTAGGTTCACGTGTCTTCAGCGGCCTGCTGGCCGACGAATGGGGATGGCGTTCTGTTTATCTTGTGGCTAGTGTGTTTATGCTCGGATGTTTTCTGCTCATTCACGGGATGCTGCCAGTGTTGTCTGCCCGTTCGCGGGAAAACTATGCAGGGTTGATGAAATCATTGTTGCGCCTGCTCCTCAAATACCCATACTTGCAAATCGCGTCGCTAAGGGCGGCATTGGCGTATGGTTCCTTCTTCGCCTTATGGAGTTGCCTGGCCTTCCGGATGAAGCAGTCGCCTTTCTTTGCTGGCGACGACATGATTGGAGCTCTCGGTTTGTGCGGACTGGCAGGTGCATCTACGGTGGTCTTTATCAGCGACTACGTCCAAAAGTATGGTGCTAGGTTCTTCTCTGTTGCCGGAGGATGCGTCTTGTTGGCTGCCTGGCTGCTGGCATTTTGGGGGAATGACAGCTACTTGTGGATAATAATAGCCATCTTGCTGATTGATGCCGGTATGCAATGCATCCATTTGTCGAATCAGACCAGCGTAGTAGCCCTTGACGCATCTGCCATCAACCGTATCAATACCGTTTATATGACCATTTATTTCCTGGGTGGTTCTGCCGGAACTTTCGTTTCTGGCCTGTCCTGGCAGCATTATGGATGGACAGGCGTGGTGGGGGTAGGGGTTGCCTTTACCGTGGCTTCCTTGCTCGTAAACTGCATCAAGCCTAATGGCAAGCCCTAAACCTACCACCACAAATGGTAGGAAATTAAATACATAAGACCGCTAACCGTTAAATATCATTAATGCAATAAACCTTTTCAAGTTTTATAAATCAAAAGAAATGGTTTGGTAGAAACCATGATGCAATTTACTCCAATCAAATGTTTATAAGCGTATAATTAATTTAACACAATAATGAAGAATTTTATAGCAGTATCATTTGCATTGATGTTCGCCATGAACATCAGTGCAGCGAAGAAATCAAAGGTTACGCCTTTGCAGTTTGATCCTGATTGCGGAACGAAAGCGTCATTGACCATGACGGATGGTAAAGTGGTAAACTATACAGCTTATACCAAACTCTATTTCGTGACCCATGTGGAGGATTCCACCTATCAGTATATGAATGTTTTTGTGCCGGAAGGAGCCACACAGCAGTCGCCTATGTTCCTTCGCACATACGTGGGAGGTTATATGGCGAGTGAAGCTGTCTATCCTCAGGCACAGGACGCCAGCGGACGGGCTCTGGCTGAAGGTTATGTACTTGTCATTCCTGGCAGCCGTGGCCGTAATTCCACTGTAAAACAGGGGAAGAAGACTGTTTATACCGGACGTGCTCCAAAGGCATTGCTCGATTTGAAGGCGGCGGTACGCTATCTTCGTCATTTTGACCATGTGATTCCAGGAAATGCCGAGAGAATCATCACGGATGGTACGAGTGCAGGAGGCGCCATGTCGAGCCTGCTAGGCGCAACGGGCAATCATCCTGATTATGAACCCCTGCTCAAGGCTATGGGGGCTGCCGATGAGCGAGACGATGTGTTTGCTTCTGTATGTTATTGTCCGATAGTAGATTTAGACCATGCCGACATGGCCTATGAGTGGTTGTATGGCAATACGGAAAGTCGCAAGAGTCTGTCTGCCAGCAAGCAGGCTTTATCTCAGGAACTTGCAGCCCAGTTTCCTTCCTACATCAATTCCTTGGAACTGAAGAAGGAAGATGGCACGGCTCTCAAAGCAGACAACTATCTTGATTACATCAAGCAGATTCTTATCAAGAGTGCTCAGGAAGCAAAAGATGCTGGTGCAGATATTCCAGATTCTGTAGGTTTCTGGTTCAGCGGTATGGCCGCATTCCAGGCTCCTGTCAATGGTCAGAGTAGCAAGAGCCACCGACCAGGTATGGGGGATAAAAAGCCGCAGAGACAGCCTGGCTTTGGCAGAAAACCATTAGCCGGACAGCCTCCTATGGGAATGTTGGGCCGCAAGATGGTGGGCGAATACATTACAGATCTCGACATGACCCAATATCTGAATTATGTGGTCAGCACCCAGCCTCTTAAAGGTGTACCTGCTTTCGACAGTTACAATGTAGATGGAGCCGCAGCAAGTGGTGAGAATGAAGAATTCGGCAATGCTCAGGGTTCTGATGTAAACTTCACTTCTTGGAGTGCTGAAAAAGCCGGAACAGTTGTTTCTGAGGAAGTTAAGGAAAATGCGCGTCTGTTGAATCCGATGAATTTCATTGGCGATGGCGTTTCATCTGTTGCTCCCCACTGGTATATTCGTCATGGCGCCCGTGACAGAGATACTGCCTTTTCTGTCTCCATCAATCTGGCTACCAAACTGCAGAATTCGGGCAAGGACGTTAGCTTCAAGCTTCCTTGGAACCGTCCTCACAGCGGCGACTATGCCTTGAACGAACTGTTTGCCTGGTTAGCAGAAATCTTATAAAAAGGGGATTGAGTCCATTTTGATGGTCGAGGAAGAGGCTGTGGGCGGTGTCGAGCGCATCCTGCCAATAGTGGAGAAAAAATCTTTCTGTTTCCATCAGATTAATGAAGTTTCGCATGTGGTTCAAGTACGGGCTGAAGGCCCAAAAGCTCCAGAAGCAGCACGCCCTGAAAGGGCAGAAGCTCCTAGCCCAGGGCATCGCCCTGGGTATAATGGCAATCAGCAAGGCGCCCTGTAAGGGCAAAAGCTTTGTATATTGCCAGGTATTTGAAAGCTTTTGCCCTTACAGGGCGACAGGTTTGCGTCCGTAATTACCCAGGGCGCTGCCCTGGGCTAGGAGCTTTTGCCCTTTCAGGGCGTGTGGGCAAAACTTGCGAAAGTTCAGTAACTTTACTCCTTTACGATTTCTTTTCCTGCCGCCTGCCAGCCAATAAAGCCGGAATCGAGTTCTATTACCTGATAGCCGTTCTTTGTCAATATAGCTGCGGCATTTTTGCTTCGCTTGCCGCTTCGGCAGTTCACGGCGATAGTCTTGCTTTTGGGAAGAGTGGCAGCTGCCTTCTGCTCGAAGTCTGATTTCAGTACGTCGATGTTGATTGCGCCACGAATATGACCATTGGCAAACTCCTCTGCGGTCCGTACGTCGAGACGGATTACTGCGGTGTCAGCGATGGCTTTCTCATAGTCATCTGCCGACAGACTCTTATAGCCCTTATTTTGCGCCTGACAAGAAGACAGGCTTGATAGCATGGTTAAAATGCTCATGATAAATATTTTCTTCATTCTCTAATCTTTAAATAATTATGCGCCTATAATCTAGGAGGATAAGCCATGCTCAACCCCCTACATTCTTGCAATATATCTGCAAAAATACAAAAAAATATTCAGAAAGTTGATTATATGGATGGATTTTGTTGGCAGGGCGAACTCGATTTAACCTTATTTTATAAGATAGAGGGGTATTTTGATAATCTGAAATCCTTAATGACCGGAAATGACCGGATTTATGAATATATGTACTCATATACACCAAGGGGAGTTTGCTCGTGATGAGTAAACTCCCCAGAATTATCTTAAAAAAACTTATTTGTTCAATAGAATGTTTTGATATTCAGAATATAATCATTATTTTTGCACGTAATATTAGTGGTGTTATTATGTGCAATATTAAATATTATATAGATGAAACAGCTGCATATTTCGGCAATATGTTGGGCGAAAAAGTAGCTTTGGAACCAGCAGATAAAGATTTGTTGGAAAGAATCCCTATGAATGTTTCTTCCAGGTTCTCTTTTTATAAAGGATGTATTTTGGGGCAGCACATTTTGATGGCTTGCCTAAAGAATGGTGACTCTGTGCCACCTGCCCAGTTGAAGAAACAATTGGATATAATACATCGACAGATACAGCTCGTCGTCGTATTAATCACTCCATGCATTTCATCTTATAATAAGGTTAGATTGGTGGCACAAAAAGTTAACTTTGTTATCCCCAACAGGCAAATGTTCCTGCCATCTCTTTTGCTTGACATCAAACCAGACAGAAAGGTTGGCTTGGATTTGAAAGAAACCATTCCTCCCTTTGCCCAATGTTTGTTGCTTTATCATTTGCAGATTGAATCCATTGTTGGGGCAACAGGTTATGGACTGAGCAATAAGTTTGACGTTTCTTATGCGACCGCAAACAAATCATTGCGCTGGCTTGTCTCCCAAGATCTGATTAAGTTGCATGGAGTAAAGACCAAGACGGTGCAAATTGATATAAGCAATAGGGAACTTTGGAATAAAGCATTGCCAATGTTGGTTTCTCCGATAGAGCAGCTTTACTATACGGATGCTATACTTGAAGGACAACAGATAAGTGGGGTGAATGCGCTGGCTTCCTACACGATGCTTAATGAAGAATCAAGGCTGTGTTGGGCTGTTACAAAGAAAGAACTGAAAACTTTGGCCGTCGCAACCGACAAGCAGTTCGGAGAAAATGAAATCCAAGTTTGGAAGTATAACCCCAAAATGTTAAGTACAGAAGGAGTAGTTGATAAGCTCTCGCTTTATCTGTCATTGAAAGACAATGAAGATGAGCGAATACAAATAGAGTTGGAACGATTGATAAATGAAATGCCATGGTAAGAGGAATAGATACATTCAAGGAGTTCTTCAAAGGTTTTGAGGACAATTATGTTATAATAGGGGGTACGGCATGCGAAATCCATGAGGATTTGTATGCTCAGGTACCTCGTGCTACTAAGGATATTGACATTATCTTAGTGGTTGAAGCTTTGTCGGCTGAGTTTGTAGCCAAATTCTGGGAGTTTGTAAAGAAGGGCAATTATGAGCAGCGAAACAAGGGTGTTAATGAGAATGTTGAACCCAAACATGAATATTTCCGCTTCATGAAGCCTGCTAATTCTGCTTTCCCATATCAGGTTGAACTCTTTTCACGAAGTCTTGGCTTGATGAATTTCCCAGAGGAGGCTCGTATTACACCGATTCCAGTGGATGAAGACCTTTCAAGTTTATCGGCAATACTCATGGATGAAGACTATTATCGTTTCACGATAGAACATAGCTTGCAGGAAGATGGCGTGCATATCGCCAACATCGAGAGTCTTATCTGTTTGAAAAGCAAGGCTTTCTTGGATTTGAGTCAAAGAAAAGCTAAAGGTGAAAGTGTTGATAGCAAGCATATTGCAAAGCATAAGAAAGATGTTTTTCGTCTTGCAGCAATGCTTACTCCAGCAAGTAGATATGAACTGCCCAATACATTAAAAACTGATGTTTGTGACTTTTGTGATGCTATCATGCAGGATTTGCCTAATGCCGATTTCATCAAGTCAGCAGGTCTTGGCAATGTGACAAGCCTGCAGATTATAGAACAACTTAAGAAATCAATGTTGTAGTCATGGTTAAGATACAATATGCTTCAGATTTGCATTTGGAATTCATGGAGAATACCCTGTATTTGGAGACTCATCCTCTTCAGCCAGTTGCTGACATCCTGGTGTTAGCTGGAGATACTGGCTATTTAGATGATGAAGGCTTTGTCAAGCATCCATTCTGGGATTGGGCTTCAGAGAATTTCAAGGAAGTAATAGTAATACCAGGTAATCATGAGTTTTATTTGGGTTATGATTTGGAGCAACTCTATGATGGATGGTGCATGGAAATTCGGCACAATATCAAATGCTATTATAATGCAGTAATACATCTTTCGGATGATACAGACCTCATCGTTTCTACACTATGGGGATATATAGAGCCGCAGGATGCTTTTTCAACCGAGCGCAGAGTAAATGATTTCCATCGTATTAAGGATTGTGGCGTTGTGATAAACAGCGAACGGTTTAATCAAGAGCATGCTAAGTGCCGCGCTTTCATAGAAAAGGCTGTTAGTGAAAGCCAGGCAAAGCATATTGTTGTGGCAACGCATCATGTTCCATCATTTCAACTGGTGTCTCCGGATTTCAAGGGAAGTCCGATAAACGGTGCTTTCACAGCAGAGCTGGGGAACTTCATTGCTTATAGCCGAATAGATTATTGGATTTATGGTCATTCTCATCGTAACATAGACAGGATAATAGGAAATACTCAATGTGTTTCGAATCAGCTTGGGTATGTGAATCATGGAGAATCTGAGTCTTTTGATTCAAAGAAATGTATTAATTTAATGCTTTAGTTGAGGCTCTACATTATATAGAGAGCCAATAGCGTCCGTACTGTGGACGCTATTGGCTTAAGCTCATAAAAAGACACAGCCCCTTTATGACACCCTTGGAAATTCGTAATTCGACACTTAAGTTATACGTGTCGAATGGCATTCTGTTAGTTACCAGTGTATTCGCATTTTGCCCCCCCCCAAAAAAAAATCCTTAATGACCGAAAATGACCATGACCGGAATCTTTGGGGTTTGAAAATGATAATGACCCTTAATGACTTTGACCCTTCATGACCGGATTTCCCGGTAGGACAAAAAATCGACCGCTATCCTCATATGAGGTGAGCGGTCGATTTGTTTTTATCCCATGCAGCTCGTTACTCCGAGCGTAGTAGCGATAGCGGTCAGTATGCT
>OGJM01000060.1_pt1 | contig 89652 bp, 76 predicted proteins | sample 1572281 | NCBI WGS metagenome assembly OGJM01 (sample SAMEA2582147, study PRJEB24529) | metagenome | reverse complement strand
TTTCATAGCCTGTGACCGTCATAAGTTCCAAAGGTATTCTCAGCACATCTTCTATAACTGCTTCTAACGGAACTTCCTTAATGGTTATCTGACACCAGTCTATCAAAGCACTTAATTCTTCTTTCTGTCGTATTACTCCCCTGTTAGTGTAGGGGAGTTCTGGAAGAAAACTTCCGCTTCTTTCTTCCAAATTTATCAAACCTCCTATCTGCAATGGCGTTGCCATTGCCCTGCCCTCAACCTGCCGTTTGATACGTCAGAACGAGGACAGGAACTTTGACTGCCTACATATTTTTGTTTGGAACAGAGTGGATACCTTTACAGGTAATCTTCTCCACTAATACAGGGAAATTTCCTCTCTGCACATAAGGGGCATATACTGGTTCTTCCAGTTCCACCACCGCATAAGGCTCAATCTTCGGAAGTTCCGTTGCTTCCAAGCGAATATCCACGCTGTTCCCAAGTTTCATGCTTCCAAGATGAAGTTTTAAGGCTTCCACTTCCTCTGTTTTCTTCTTATTGTCTTTATCATAGCGGTAACAGTTATCTGCACCCATAAAACGAAGTTCTCCAAATGCTTCTTTTACCTGTTCTTTTGTCAATGTAATCTGCATACATCTTCCTTTCTCCCCGTCGAACCGATAGGTCAGTTTCTCATATTTTCGGTTTCCTATTACGACGTCGTTATTGTTTAGTTATTTCTAAACTTAATAGTATCATAGCATAGCTGTTTTTGTTTTGCAATATAAAGTTTAGTTTTTTATAAACTTCCTGTTTTCTTTTTTCTAAACTTGTGGTATAGTGGATTTAGACGATAAGATATAACGAGTTATACGGAGATATGAGAAGAAAGGATTTTGAAGATGAATACAATCGCAGAACGAATTAAATTTGCCATGAAAGCAAAAAATAAGAAACAAGTGGATATAGTCAAAGATACGGGTATCAGCAAAGGGGCGTTCAGTTCCTATCTTTCGGGACAGTACAATCCCAAAGCCGATAAAATGGAACAGATTGCCAATTCATTGGACGTGGACTTGCGTTGGCTTTACGGAGAGAATGTACCTATGCAGACTGGCTCACAAGGGCAGGAACAAGCACTTCCTTATGTCTTTTATAATAATTCCTGCTCAGAGTATCTTCTTGACAAGCTAGATGATATGTATATTGCCATGATGCCCCAATATGCCGCAATGATTCCCCGTTTCTATGTCCTTGTAGATAGAAGTTCCAATGCAATGCACCTACTCCCTTTGTTTTTGAAAGAGGACTGCTCCGAGTTTTACGAATGTCCGTCCGACTTTTTCAATTCAGGGAGACACGCTGTTTTCACAAAAGATTTTGAAAGCATTCACATGGTACTGATTACTGCCACGATTTACTATTACGGAATTGATACAAAGACCTATGAGCCGAAAGTTACCATGCTCTCCTACTCACAGGCTGATGATTGTTTTCAAATCTGTAATGAACCCTATGGGTTCCATATAAAAGCATTTGAGAAAGAAATTGAAAAAGAGGCATTGTACCTAAAATATGACAACCAACAATAAACAAGAGGACTTGCAAGGTTTCTGACCTTTCAAGTCCTCTGCTGTATCATGGTTCTGTTGGCTGTGTCCGTTCCGTCAAGGACTGCCCTACGGCGTATCGGCTACGCCTTGTTCCTTGACCTCACTAGGTAGTGACAAATTCTTTTAATCTAATCACTTATATAGCCTTTCCCTGAATAGCGATTTCCGTTTGTCGGAACCTCAAAAGCTACATAATACTTTTTCCCAGATTTAACGTTACTAAATGTTGTACTCGCAGAACCCCCATAAACTGTTTTCTTACTAGAAGATATTAAACCCGAACTATCATATAATCTGAAAGTTATCTGATTCTTAGTAGCTCCTGGGTGTTCCTCAATCGTTTTGAAGTTACTTAGGCTAACACTAATCTTACCCGAACTACTAGTTAACCACTTATCTGTATAAAGTCTATACCCAAAATCCGTTAATTGATAGTTGTAATTGCTCGTACTTAAGTTATGGACAGATGCATTAGCCCCAGGTTTTTTAGAACCTCTTGTTAAATCCTCCGTTAAATAATGAATGTCTTCAACTTGACTTTCAACACCAACACTCTCTTTATCTTCTACTTCCGAAGCAAAAACTGTTGTTGAAGGAATCAACAAGCAAACACCCAAAACAATTGACAAAAAACGACGTTTCATAAATCTACAACTCCTTTCTACCACTCACGATATTTACTATACTTAGTATACTATTCCCCTTTATTTTTGTCAATATTATCCAAAAACAAACTAATACAAATTCCGCTCAAACATCCTAATAAATTTAAAAATATATCATCTACATCAAAAAACCCTATTTTGAAAATCAATTGCATGCACTCGATAAAAACTATTATCAGCACACACATAATAATCGGTTTTCTACATCTTTCAACAAGTAATTGAGAAGTCAAAAATCCTAATGGAATAAATACTATAATATTCCCTATAATATTTTTCAAAGCATATGGTTCCGTAATATTACTAACGTATGGGGTAATAGTTCTAAATAAAACTAGATTAATATTTTTAATACCCATTGTCTCATTTTCTATTATCCTTTGATGAATCGAGATTAATTCGTCGAAGCTACCATCAAATTTTAACACAACAAAAAAAATCAAAAAAATCAAATATATACACATTAAATTTTTAAATATTCGTTTTCCCATCAGTAATACCTCCTACGTTGATAAGTATAACACTTTTCTTTATTGTTGAATAGATTAATTCTCTCTGCCTTGAACTTCAAAATGAATTTTAGGAGGCAATTCTCTCTATCTAAACAAAGTGAACCTCTTTCATATATATACAGAATAAATTTAATGAAAGAGGATTTTGGGTGAAAACAAACTATTCAGACGAACTTAACCTCGAAGTACTACAAAGTTCTAACATCAAAGCATTTTCGGTCAAATTCGGGTCAAATCCTCATAAAAATATATAACAATTTACAGTTTGATAGAATTTAAAATTCCTGTATTTTCGTGCTTTGCAACACATTATAACACCATATAAATTAGTTCAATAGTACCTCATTCCTTTAGATAATAAAAAGAAGACCCGATTGCCGATCTGCTGAAGCAGTGAGGTGCTCGGGTCTTACTTTTTGTGTTTTCATATCTGGCACCATCTAAGTTATCACTGCAACGCGAAAGCCCGCTAACCTTTCGGCTAACGGGCTTCGTTGTGTTTATAGTTATCTAAAGGAATGAGAGTAAAGTGTTGACACTTTCCTGTGTCACAACTTTATGAGGGGGGGGAAGATAATTGATTTTCTCTTATCAACTATCTTGATATTAGTATATCCAGAAAATGTGTCAAAAGTATGAGTGTTTTCTTAAAGAATACGAAAAAATATAAACAGATTATGAAAAAATATAAACTAATAATTTATTTTTCTACGTTCTTCCATCCACTCGAGAAGATCTTCATATACCTGCTCCCGATCTGTCTCGTTGAGCAGTTCATGACGATCACCGGCATACAGTCTTAGACTGATGTCCTGGATTCCGGCCGCTTTGTATTTCTCATAAACCTTCCTTACGCCTTTTCCGAATCCTCCAACCGGATCTTCGGCACCGGCTGCGAAAAGGATTGGAAGCTGCTTCGGAATCATATAGATACTTTCTTTTTTCTCCATTATAAGCATCCCGGTAAACATGCTATAATACGCATTCACTGTAAAGACAAAGGAGCACAGTGGATCTGAAATATATTTTTCCAGATGTTCTTCATCACTGGTTACCCAGTCCGCGCGTGTCTTTGGATTCTTGAATTTCCTATTATAGGCACCGACTGCCATTCCATCCACCAGTTTACTTTTATAATGCCAGCCACGGAAAATTGCCAGTGTTCTGCAAAGTCTCCTTGCAAACTGAAGTGTTGATTTCTTTTGGTCTGCTACAACTCCGATAAACATTGCTCCTGCCAGTCCATTTCCATACATCTGCACATACTGACGCAGAAGGCAGGAACCCATGCTGTGTCCCAACATAAAGTAAGGCACCTCCGGATATTTCTTCGCCGTCCGCTGACGAAGTGTATGCATATCTCCGATCACGCATGCATTTCCATATTTTTCATTAAAAAATCCATACTCCGACTTGCTCTGCACAGATTTTCCATGTCCTAAATGATCGTTTCCAACGACATAATATCCATGACTACACATGAATTCTGCAAATTCATCGTATCTCTTAATATATTCCACCATTCCATGGCTTAACTGCAGGACAGCTTTCACTTCTCCTTCCGGTTTCCACTCAATCGTGTGGATCTCCGTATTGCCATCCTTTGAAGGGAAATAAAACTCATCTCTCATCGTTCATTCACTACCTGTCATCTAATTTGATATAATCACGATATGGTGCAAGCGGCTTATAAGCCGGACGTATAATCTTATCTACATTCTTCAACTCTTCCAGTCTGTGTGCACTCCATCCAACGATACGTGCTGCCGCAAAAATTGGAGTATATAATGCCGGTGGAAGATCAAGCATGCTATAAACAAGTCCACTGTAGAAATCTACGTTCGCATTAACACCTTTATACATCTTACGTCTCTCGCTAATGATCTCCGGTGCCATCTTCTCTACTTTCTCATACAGTACATATTCTGCCTCGTGGCCCTTTTCATATGCAAGCTGCTTTACAAACTTCTTGAAGATCTCCGCTCTTGGGTCGGATACAGAATAAATCGCATGTCCCATTCCATAGATCAGACCTCTCTTATCAAACGCTCTCTTCTCCAGCAGTGCCTCAAGGTAAGCTCTGATCTGATCATCATCCTGCCAGTCTGTCAGCTGCGTCTTCATATCTTCAAACATCTGTGTTACTTTTACGTTCGCACCACCATGTTTTGGCCCTTTCAAGGACGCCATAGCTGCTGCAATTGTAGAATAAGTATCTGTTCCTGAAGATGTAACAACATGCGTTGTAAATGTTGAGTTGTTACCACCGCCGTGATCCATATGAAGAACAAGAGCCATATCAAGGATCTTCGCCTCAAGTTCTGTATACTGACGATCTTCTCTGAGCATCATCAGAATATTCTCTGCCATAGACAGTTCTTTCTTCGGTGCATAAATATACAGGTCTTCACCCATTTTATAATTGTAAGCAAGATAGCTGTAAACCATAAGCATTGGGAACTGGCTGATCAGGTTCAGACTCTGACGCAGTACATTCGGAATGCTTGTATCATCCGCTTTGTCATCGTAAGAATAAAGCTGAAGAATACTTCTTGTAATACTGTTCATCATATCACGGCTCGGAGCCTTCATGATCACGTCACGTACAAAATTCGGTGGAAGCATCCGGCGGTCAGCTATCATATCCTTAAAATTCTCAAGTTCCTTCTGATTCGGAAGCTCTCCGAAAAGAAGCAGATATGCAATCTCCTCAAATCCAAAATGTTTTGCCTCAAGGAAACCGCTTACAAGATCTTTAATATTGTAACCTCTGTAATAAAGATTACCTGCACACGGTACGGATACACCGTCTACAATCTTTGTTGCACACACATCGGATATATTCGTCAATCCGGCAAGTACACCTTTACCGTTCAGATCTCGAAGTCCTCTTTTTACCTCGTATTTGGTATAGAGTTCTTTGTCAATTGCATTGTTCGTTTCACATTTCAGAGCAAGTTCTTCAATCTCCGGAGTGATGTCAAAAAATATGCTGTTAATATCTTTGGCCATGGGCTCTTCCTCCTTCTCTTGTTTCTTCTAATGTCTTTTATCTTTTAATTATACTAGATATCCGTCTAGTAAACAATTAACTGAATATTAAATCTTTATGAATCAAAAAGTGAAGAAGAATAAAGTTGCTGTCCACTACATTTTTGTAAACAGCAACTTTGTAAATTCCTTTAATATTATTTTATCTGCAATCATAAAGAAAATCTGCCAGCTTTGCAAATTCTTCCAGCGTAAGGGCTTCCCCTCGAATAGATGCACCTCTTCCGAGTGCTTCAATCGCTGCCTCGATTTCTTCCTTCGTGTAGTCAAGTTCTGCCGAATTCTTCAGTCCATTTGCCAAAGTCTTTCTTCTCTGGTTAAAGGAGGCACGGATAATACGGAACATAAGCTTTTCATCCTTTACCTTCACCGGTGGTTCTTCATAACGTTCCAGACGTATTACCGCAGATCCAACCTTCGGACGAGGCATAAAGCAGTTCGGCGGTACATTTGCAACAATATATGGTTTCGCATAATATTGCACAGCAAGAGACAGTGCACCATAGTCCTTCGTTCCCGGTCCCACCTGCATACGGTCTGCGACTTCTTTCTGAACCATAACTGTAATACTCTTGATCGGAACATGATTCTCAAAAAGTCCCATGATAATTGGTGTTGTAATGTAATATGGCAGGTTGGCCACAACCTTGATCGGCTTTCCTCCATTTTCCTCTTCTGCAAGCTTTGCAATATCTACTTTCAGAACGTCATTGTTAATAACACGGGCATTGTCATAATCTGAAAGCGTATCTTCCAGAATCGGAATCAGTGCCTTGTCAATCTCAACTGCAACAACTTTTCTCGCTGCACATGCCAGATACTGTGTCATCGTTCCGATTCCCGGTCCGATTTCCAATACAAAATCATCTTTTGTAATCTCTGCTGCCGCAATAATTTTGTCCAGTACATGTGTATCGATCAGAAAGTTCTGACCGAACTTTTTCTGGAATACGAAATTATATTTCTGTAATACTTCTATCGTATTCTGTGGATTTCCAAGTGTTGGTTCTTTCATCTCATCTCTCCATTTCTTATAATTGATATAGATCCCTTGCATTCTTCTCTGTCTGTTCGATCACCTGCTCCGCAGAAATGCCTTTTAGCTCTGCGATCGCTTCTACAACATATGGCAGGTATAAGGACGAATTTCTCTTCCCTCTGAACGGTATCGGTGCCAGATACGGGCAGTCTGTCTCAAGAACAATTGACTCCAGCGGAATCTCTTCTACAATCTCTTTTAATTTCTTTGAATTCTTGAATGTAACAACACCGCCAACTCCGATGTAATATCCCATCTTTACATATTCTCGCGCCATCTCAAGGCTGTAAGAATAACAGTGTATCACACCTTTGAGTCCTTTTCCATGTTCTTTCATAATTTCCATCGTATCAGCTGCCGCCTCACGGCTATGGATCATCACAGGTTTGTTCATCTCTCGCGCAAGATCCAGCTGTCTGATGAACCAATGTTTCTGCAGATCATGCCCTTCTTTATCCCAATAATAATCAAGTCCGATCTCGCCAACAGCAACGATCTTTTCTTTCTTTAATATTTCTTTCATTCGAGCGAAATTCTCTTCATTCAGTGCACCGACTTCGTCCGGATGTACACCTACTGATCCATATATAAATGAATACTTCTCTGCAAGTTCTACTATCTTATCCCAGGACTCTACTGTCGCCGCTGCATCCACAATTGCTCCAACACCGCCTGCTGCCATACTGCTTAGTAGCTCATCTCTGTCTGTGTCAAACTGCTCATCATCGTAATGCGCATGTGTATCAAATATCATTTTATTTACCGCCTGTTTTCAATATTTCTAATCTTGTGCTTTATTTTACCACAAATAATTCTTCCCGTCTTCATATAATATATCCATCGCCAGACGGACACTTTCTTTTCCTGTCATCGGATCTTCGATGCCCACGCTGATACGACATCCGTTTTCTGCTTTTTCTACTAATCCCGGTGTATAAAGGGTTACCTTAACCTTTTTCTCTATTCCTGGAGTTATATTATTCAGTTGTAAATCCAGCTGCTTTTTTTCTATCTGTTCGCTTTGTTCATTTTCGACAGCTATCCATACCGGCCAATCCTGATAAAATGGTGCCACTCCATCATTTCCCCATGTAATTTCAAGACTTGTCCCATGAATCTTAGGTTTCAATACAGCCTTTGAAATGTATAACCGATATCCCAGATTTTGCAACACTTTATTGTATCCGCACTCATAAGCTGCATCGGCTGTCATCGGACCAAGGAATGTAGTATGAGCCTTTTGAATAAGATTTATCGTCTGTGAAAGTTCCGTTTCCAATAGTTTCTTCATTGGAACTGCGCTTGTGAATTCACCACCGGATGGTGCGTAATTCCAGAAATCTAGCATTGACTGAAGTTCCCCTTTTTCATTTGTCTGATCATAATCTCCACCATTCGCAATCTCATAAAGCCATCTTTCTGTAGCATCCGCATCACCTGTCATATCATTATATACCCCCATATGATATTCCTTTGCGATCGAAAAGGGTCTTCTCATAAGATGTTTTGCTTTTGGAAAGGCTTCCAGCCATGGAAGAACATACTGCTCTCTTACAGTTCTTGACGGCAGCCGCCTGATGCCTATATGATAGGCTACATGCCATTCGCCCCAATGTCCAAGGCTTCCAAGTTCTACGTAACTAACCAAATCAGACCTTCCATAATGTTCCCCAAATGCTTTCACTGCTTTTTTATGAGCAGCCAGAAACTGTTCGTTACTGTAATCCGGTGCGAATCCTTTTCCGAAAGCTGTATCGTACCACTTTCCTGCATGCCCTGTTTTCTCATACAGCCACTCGGGAATGTCCATGTGTCTGCTGTTTCCAGGAATATCACACACAAATCGAAGTACCATGTGCTTTCCTTCTGCCTGCCATCTTGCCACCTGATTTTCCGCATCGATCGCATCCCAGGCAAATTGCCCTTCCACCGGCTCAAGTTCCGCCCAGGTAATATCCATATACAGAAGCGTCACATCTTTCCGAACACTTTCATTCCACGCACATGGAGCATATCCCATAAGCGGATTTCCAAATACTTCTTTTGTTTTCGCATATATTTTCTGATTTTTTTTAAAAATTTTCATAGGCAGATTTTTCTGGAAAAGCAATCTCAAATGCATTGTTCAATTCTCTTTTTGTTCTGTCAAAATCAATTTCACAATTGGCATCATTGATACAGATTATCTTTTCTCTTCTTTCAGCAACTGTTCTGTAAAGTTTATCGTTATTCGTTGCAAGTTCATAATAACGGCATGTTTTTTCTACGTTTTTAGGGATAAACTCACCACTCAGCTTCTGATACTCCCGAAGAACATACTGACTGATATCTTCTTTATGCCGGAACGAATGCCCACATACTTTCGTCAAAAGTTCCGGCTCAAGTTCCCATAATTTCTCAAATGTGTCCTTTCGAAGTGGCGACGGACCGTGAACTGTATAAAAACCGGTATAACGCGGAAATGCCATTTCCAGCATATTGTAGACGAAATATTTCAGTGGATATCCGAAATGGAAGTATGCTCCGGGCTGTTGTTTCATATTTTTATATTTATCAAAATATCTGGCAAGAACCATTGCATTGTTCAAATAGATATATGGCATTACCGGATTGTCAACATTAGCCACATCCGGCTGTAATGCCAACATATCAACAGGGCGCCCATTTCTGAAAAAATCTGTTTCATCGGTTCTTTTCAGCAGGAACATATCATCATTAAAATATACGAACTGCTCAGATAAGCCCGGGATTCTATGCATGTTCCATTCTATTGTATGAGAATTAAATGTTGGTAAAAACTCTGGCGGGATATAATCTATATGCCGCACGATGTTTAACTTTGGATGCTTTGTATTCAGCCATTCCGGTATATGTCCCCATGTCACAAAATGGATTTTTCTTACCCATGACGCGCAGTTTTCAATTCCGCGGAACCAGTATCTTAGATTCTCCCAATCCCGGAAACGTTCTTCTCTGTCATCTGTCTCCGACAATTGCTCTTTTCCGTATCTTGTTTTATTCTTTTCGCTTCTCCACTCCGGATCATTTCCATCTACCCAGGTGATCACGATATCTATGCTATTTTCTATCTTCATATCTTTCCGTTCTTATACCTTAACGTGCTACATTTTATTTCGTTTTAATACTAGCATGTGAAAATTTAATTAGCAAGATAAAAACAGCGAGATACAGGTCATTTCCCATATCTCGCCGCTTTTATTTCATTTTATCATATCCAATAATTGATTCATGATTTTCAATAATGATTAATGATTTCTATAGTAATTGATCAGACATCCGTCAAGAATGATCTCACGCTCTGCGTCTGTCAGATCTCCAAGCTTAAGGTTCAGCTCTTTGAGCTCATCACCTACAACATAAGCTTTGATCACATCCGCTTTCTCTTCTACTGCTTTTCTTACATCAGGAACAAAGATGTAATCTCCGTTCTTGAAGGAAAGTGCTTCATGATCTTCTTCTGTCAGGAACGGAAGCATTCCCCAGTTGATCAGGTTTGAACGGTAACGCTTTGTCGCATACTCTGTTGCGATATTTGCCCATCCGCCAAGTACTTTCTGACAGGAAGCTGCCTGCTCACGAGCAGATCCGTCTCCCGGTTTTACTGCGAAGATTGTACTTCCGACACCGAGGTTGTCCTTGCCAACTTTCGGATAGGTCTCGTGGATCTTATCCATTACCGGTTTCAGTTCTGCAAGCGCATCTACCGGACATTCATTTGCTTCAATTGCTTTCTGAGCTTTCTGTACTTCTTTCGCACGACCAACGTATGCAGGGTCTTTTCTGGAAAGAGCGAACTCTGCAAGTCCCAGCGGGTTAGAACGGTAGGAAGATGTCTCTCCGGACGGAATCAGCTCATCTGTTGTTGTAACAGGATCATGGATCTCGGATACGACCTTCACAAGCAGATTCTGCGGAAGTGCTGACATTGCCGGCCAGTCCTTAATGTTTGGTCCAAATTTGATCTCAACGCTCGGATCTGCAACGCCCTTGCTGTCAAATACACGGTTTGCATAAATATTCTTATCAAAGTGATATTTCTGTCCTTTGTATTCTACATCCATTGCTGTTGCCGATGTTAAGAATCCCTTGTTTGCTGCTGTTGCTGCAATAGAACGAGCATCCATCAGTGCTACAGAAGAGATCTGTCCGTTCTGTAGCTTGCTTCCTTCACGGTTCGGGAAGTTTCTTGTTGTATGACGGATAGAGAATGCGTTATTCGCCGGTGTATCTCCTGCTCCGAAACATGGTCCACAGAATGCTGTCTTCACAACAGTTCCTGCTTCCATAAGATCTGCAATTGCACCATTCTTAACAAGTTCCATATAAATCGGTGTACTTGCCGGGTAAACGCTGAATGTAAATTCATCTGCTCCGATGTTCTTTCCTTTGATGATATCTGCAGCCGCACAGATGTTTTCAAATCCACCACCTGCACATCCTGCGATGATTCCCTGCTCTACATAGAACTTACCGTTTCTGATCTTATCCTGCAGAGAGTAATCAACTGCGCCGTCAAGGCTTACAAGTGCTTTCTGCTCTACATCATGAAGGATGTCAGACAGATTTGCATTCAGTTCATCAATTGTATATACGTTACTTGGATGGAACGGCATTGCGATCATAGGCTTAATCTCGCTTAAGTTTACATAAACCATACCATCATAATATGTAACTGCTCCAGGATTCAGCTCTTTGTAATCCTCACTTCTTCCGTGAATGTCATAGAACTCCTGAATCTTCTCATCTGTTTTCCAGATAGAAGACAGACAAGTTGTCTCTGTTGTCATAACGTCGATTCCGATACGAAAATCTGCACTCAGCTTGCTGACTCCAGGTCCAACGAACTCCATAACCTTATTGTTCACATAGCCGTTCTTGAATGTAGCTCCGATGATTGCAAGAGCAACGTCCTGCGGTCCTACACCCTTCATCGGCTCTCCGTCTAAGTAAATTCCGATCACGCCCGGCATCTTAATATCATAAGTCTTGTTCAGAAGCTGTTTCACAAGCTCCGGTCCACCTTCACCCATAGCCATCGTTCCGAGTGCTCCGTAACGTGTATGGCTGTCAGATCCAAGAATCATCTTTCCTCCGCCTGCAAGCATCTCACGGGCAAACTGATGGATAACTGCCTGATGCGGTGGTACATACATTCCGCCGTACTTCTTCGCACAAGTTAGTCCAAACATATGGTCATCTTCGTTGATCGTTCCACCAACTGCACAAAGACTGTTATGACAGTTTGTAAGTACATATGGCATCGGGAACTTCTCAAGTCCTGACGCACGTGCTGTCTGGATAATTCCAACAAATGTAATGTCATGGGATGTCAGCTTATCAAAACGAATCTGCAGACGTTCCATGTTCTCTGATGTATTGTGTGCCTTTAAAATACCATATGCCATTGTGTTCTGAGTGGCTTCTTCTTTCGTCAGCGGAACCTGCACATTCCCTGTGTCTTCTACTATCTCAGTTCCATTGAGAAGATATACGCCATTCTCGTACAATTTAATCATGTAAAGACCTCCTTCAATCTGATCCATATTTTTTAAACATAACTGTTATCATCTTAACATATTTCAGTGTTTCGGTAAATCTAAATTTTCGCAATTCAGCATTGTAACTCAATAAAGTGCGATTCCCACAGATTTTTTAGCTAGAAAGCGGAAAGCTCAGCTCAATAGCAAACTCATTTTTCTCTGTCTTTGCGCTGATTTCTCCATTCATACGTTTCACAAGTTCCTTTGCAATAGATAATCCCAATCCGGTAGATGTTTTGCTCCTTGCCACATCCGCTTTATAAAATCTGTCAAAGACATGTTCTATATCGATCTGCTCCGAATGTATCACCTGATTGCTGATTCGCAATACCGCGCGTTCCTGCTTGCGTTCTAACACAATACTTATCTTCTTTTCTCCATGATCCAGGCCATTTTTAATTACATTCTGAATAACACGGTGGAGTCCTTGTTTATTTCCGGCTATAGATAGCAGTTCTTCTGTAATCTGAATATCCGGCTGGATTCCCCTTCTTACCCAGTCATCATAATAGGAAAACACCGTTTCTTTCAAAATCCGGTTGATACAGCAAGGCGTCAGTTCCAGACTATAGGATTCATTTTTTAACTTTGTAAATGTGAAAAGTTCTTCCAGCATTTCATTCAGACTGTGTATTCTTTCATGAATAATATTCAGATAACGTCTCTGGTCTTCGACATTTTCGCATTCTTCCATAAGCTGAAAATATCCATCCAGAGATGTCAGCGGTGTCCGGATATCATGGGAAAGGTTCGTATAAGTATCCGCAATCAAAGCTTCTTTCTCCTGATAACGCTGCTTCTCTTTTCTTTGTAATTCCAGAAGTTCATTCAATCTGTCTGAAAGCGTTCCGATTCCACCCAAATCAAACTCGCGTTGAATCAACATGTTACTGTCATGTTTCATCAAGAACGCCAATTGGCGGCAGATGTCCTTCACCTGCCGCTGATATTTCCACATAATAATAAATTGTAAAATGATAATTCCTGCTAATATTCCAATTACGATATACATCCGCTAAATATCCCTCTTTTGAAAAACAGCACTGCTTGCAGCTATCATTATAACCGCAAACACAATCGCCACGCCGAATGCTGCCAGACACTCATTTCTACTTGGATTCATAGAAAGCAGTGATAATTTCCCGGTTATCGTATACTTATAAATCTGGAAATTCTGGATTCCCATTTTCCGAACAGCACTGTTTATCAATCCGTATACGATACTCATTATATTCATTGTAAGACAAATCGCGATGACCATGCTGATCACATTATTTTTCAGAATAATTGCAATCGCCATGCAGATCAACACGAGTGCATAATGAAGTGCCAGCTCCGTCAGGAAATAAGACAGAACAGCTTTTGAACTTCCCCATGTCAGTTCTCTGAAGACAATATAATTCGCCACTGCCTGGAGCAAGAATGCGCCTGCCATTGTCAGCACCGTAAAGACCGCCAACGCAATAGCTCTGGAAAAAATCAGTGCTCCTCTTTTTTGAACCTGGCCGCCAATATTTTTAATATAACCGCTTCCGATATCCGCTGTTGAAAACATCACCGCAAAAATCACCAGAAACAACGCATAAAATTTCCCCTGAGAATTTGCAAAGAAAATGTCATACACCGTAACCTTTTCTCCCGGTTCTGTCGGCAGTGTCACCATCATTCCCACATTAATATTCTCCGCAGTCGGTTCCGCAAACTGCTCCTGCCGAACGGTATCTTCTTTACTTAATAAATCATAATCTGTTTTACACATAAACGTTGTAAACAGTACTGACACAGCCAGCACGATCCATACTACATACATACTTTTGGTCCGAAACATCCGGTACAAATCCATTTTTATCATATTAAGCATGACTGGCACCTCCTGTCAGATTCAGGAAATACGTTTCCAGTTCTTCACTTGTTATAGAAATCCCTTTTACCGGAATTCCTGCCTTTGCAAGTTCCATATTCAACGCTGCGCTTTCATTCAGACGTTCAAAAATGTGAATATGTTCTTTGTCTGTCACCTGATAATTCGTGAATCCCATGGCATCCAACACCGGAATTGCAAGCTTTGGATCAGCCAGTGTTAATTCCATCCGTTCACTGCATCTTCGCATTAATTCTTCCCTCGTAAGCTCCTGCAACAAACTTCCATTGTGAATGATTCCGTAATCAGTAGCAATCTTCGATAATTCCTCCAGTATATGACTGGAAATGCAAATCGTCATATTCCTCTCTTTCTGAAGTCTCTGAATTGTGTCCCGGACTTCAGCAATTCCCTGTGGATCTAACCCATTGATCGGTTCATCCAGGACTAACAGATCCGGTTCTCCAACCAAAGCAAGGCCGATACCCAGACGCTGTTTCATTCCAAGTGAAAAGTGTTTTGTCTTTTTCCGTCCCACATGCTCCAGACCTACTGTTTTCAATATCTCTTCAATGTAACCTGCTTTCTTTATCCCAAACAGCTTGCATTTGATATTCAGATTTTCATATGCGGTCATATTTCCATATAATCCCGGTGCTTCAATCAGACATCCCACACGGGAGCGGACTTTCTGTAAATCCTTTCCCTTGTATCCGAAGATCTCAATCTCTCCACTCGTTGGCCTGGAAAGTCCACTGATCATCTTCAGGCAAGTCGTCTTCCCTGCTCCATTTCGTCCGATAAATCCATAGATAGCGCCCTTTTTAATATGCATGCTGACACTGTCCACAGCTTTATGATGTCCATACCGCTTCGTCAATCCCCGTGTTTCCAACAACATCTCACTCAAATTTTTCATCTCCTTTTTCTTATCTGCATTTATCATAAAAGAGGAATCCTAATCAAACGCAAATAAATAGTAAAAAAAGAGTAAAGATTACGCATGAAGACGATAACCGATTCCCCATACTGTCTCAATGTATTCCTCCGAAGTCACTTGTTTGATCTTCTTGCGGATATTGCTGATATGAACGTCCAATGTCTTTGTCTCACCCATGTAAGGCTCGTCCCATGCATATTCGAAAATATCCTCTTTACTGAAAACCTGTTTTGGATTCCTGAGCAGTAATTCTAAAATCGCAAACTCCTGTTTTGTGATCTTCGGAAGTATCTTTCCAGCAATTTCAACCTGAAATGTATTTCTGTTTAATACCATATCTTTAAATGAAAGCGTATGCTGTTCCTCTGCTTCCTTTTCTTCTTTATGACGGAGCTGTACCTGAACCCTTGCCAGCACTTCCCTGATTTCAAATGGTTTCGTTATATAATCATCCGCTCCGCTCGTTAAAACCTCTACCTTTTCATCCAGGCTGTCTTTTGCAGTCAACACAATAACCGGAAGATTTCCCTTTTTCCGTATTTCCTCCAGAACTGCCTCTCCGGAAATTCCAGGCAGCATCAGATCCAACAGTACCAGTGCATAACCGTGCTCCTGCATATTTAAGAGCAGCTTTGCTTCGGTTCCGGAAAATGCCTGCTCACAAGAATAGCCTTCTTTGGATAATGCCTCCTGAAGCAAGTTATTAATATTTGTATCGTCTTCTACAATCAATATTTTCTGCATGATATTGCTCCTTTATCTTCCTCAATCGGCCATGATTTTCTGAGTGCTGCATAAGAAATCAGGAAGTTTGCAAGCCATCCGGCCGGTACTGCAAGCCAGACAAATGCAATTCCGAACCGCGGTGCACAAATCAAAGCGACAGACAAACGGATCGCAAGATTTACCATATTCGCAATGAGAAACGGACGCATGATTCCAAATCCGCGAAGAACACCATCGGTTGCCATCTTGATACCCATAAAGATGAAAAAATATCCGAGCCATCTCATATAATCACCGGATACCTGATACGCTAAAGCTGTTCCATCTTTTCCAAGGAATAAGGAAGAAATCTGATTGTGCAGTGATTCAATGACCAGAAAAGCAAGGACTGCGAAACATAGATCTAACACCAGTGCCGCCTGATAGCCTTTTTTGAGCCGTTCGATTTTCTTTGCACCAAGATTCTGGGATATATACGGCGAAATCGCATTGCCGATGGATACAAAAATCAGTGAAAAAACATTTTCCACTCGCATCGTTGCCGAATAACCTGCGAGTGCCTGTGTACCAAATGGATTTACAACGGCCTGTACGATCATCATACCAATCGACACTGTAGACTGCTGAAGAACTGACGGTATGGCAATTTGAAGCATCGAATATAACTCCTGTCCGTCAAACCATTTAAACTGACATTTATACCGTCTCATTCTATAAAGGAAAATCAGAAATGAAAAGACCGCGGAAATCCCCTGTGCAATAAGCGTTGCCAGGGCCGCACCAAACACGCCGAGACCAAGTCCGGCTACCATCCAAAGATCCATAAAAATATTTAATACAGATGAAAAAATCAGAAGAACCAATGGAATTCTGGATTCACCGATGGAAGTAAACATCGTTGAGAGGATGTTGTACATAAACAGAAATGGGAATCCCACAAAATAAACCCGCAGATACAGTACTGCTTCATCCAGTATATCAGGAGGTGTTTGTAATAAACTCATCATTGAATGTGAAAAGCAAAAACCAAAGATTCCAAGTAGTATGCTCAGGACTAAAAAGCTGATCAGCGATGTCGACACAATTGTTTTCATTTTACCATAATCTCTGGCTCCAAAATAACGGCTTACGAGTACACCTGCGCCTACACCGGCGCCCAGAGCTACACAAATGAAAACATTCGTAAGTGCAGCACAGGCGCCGACAGCCGCAAGTGCCGAAGAACTAACAAACTGACCGACAATGATCGAATCAGCCATATTATATATCTGCTGAAAAAAACTGCCTAAGATCATAGGCATTGCAAAAACAGTTAACGCTTTCAGGGGCGCATCTGTAATTAGATATTCATCTTTTGACATGATCATACTTCTCCTCAATCAAAATCTCTGGTAATATTTGTAAGCCATTTCTTTCTGAAATAGTGAATAAATACCACGGGCATTTTCTCGAACTCATCTAAAGTCATTACAAAGTAAACCCAGACAGGCGGTAATTTAAAAACATATGCTGCAAGGAAAGTTGCCGGAACTGCAACAAGCCACATAAATATGGAATCTACGATCATTCCAAATCTGGAATCTCCACCACCTCTGAAACAACCGCATATAAGGCAGGTATTAATCCCTTCTCCCACAAGACGCCAGGTTGTCATAATTATAAAAATGCTAAGATAAGAAAGGGCAGTCTCGGTCAATTTATCCCGATAGAAGTCCAGTATCAGAGGACGAATCGCCAGAATGATAACGCATCCGATCAGGCTTACAGCAAGTGTTATCCTAAGCATCCGTTTCCCGTATTCTCCGGCTGTATCAATTTGATCTTTTCCTAACTCCTGGCTGATAATGATAGTCGTAGCATTTGCAAAACCGCGGCAGGCAATAGCACCAATATTTACCACCATAACAGCAACCGCATTTGCTGCAACCATGTCATCTCCGATATGCCCAAGAATTGCTGCAAATGCTGAAGTGGCAAAACTCCAGACAACATCATTTATCACGGCTGGAGTGGCAATTTTCATAAAGTCCTGAAACAAAATGCCTGATTTTGCAAAGAAGTATTTTATCCGGAATCTGACATCTGAACTGTTTAATGAATAGATGAGACAAATTAATACCTCTGTAATTCTGGCAATCACAGTACCAAGTGCAACACCTGTAACGCCAAGCTTTGGAAATCCAAACAGACCAAAGATAAATGTGGCATTACAAAGTACATTGACACAAAGAGAAACAATGTACGTAATAGAAGGCAGCATTATTTTTCCAATACTTCGAAGAGCGCTCATAAAAACCTGTGAGAACCCCATAAACATAAATGAAAATGAAATCACCTTCAAATACTCACTTCCGGCAGCAATCGTATCCGGACTGTTTGTGAAAATCTTCATAACCGTAACCGGCATAGTAAAGGAAATAACGAAAAATATAAGCGAGACGATCAGTGAAATCCGTTCCGCCAGACCGAGAATCTTTTCTACTGTCTTTTTATCCCCTTTTCCCCAGTACTGGGCACACAGAACCGAAGTTCCTGTAGCCATACCGTAATATAAGCAGAACAGAATAAACGTATACTGGTTCGCAAGTGATGAAGCTGACATCGCCGTCTGGCTTACGTATCCAAGCATTACCGTATCGGCAATATTTACCAATGTTCCAATCAAATTTTGAATCATGATCGGAAAGGCTAATTTTGATGCGTATTTTAAGAAATCTTTTTTATTTAACATACAACTGTTCTTCCTAAATTCTATAAATGTTTAATCTACAGTACTGTTTTTGCAGCATCAGCAGTCTTCCTCTTCTCCGTAGTGTTTGCTCAAAGAGAATCCTCTTCCTCGTACCTCTGTAACTCTGCTGATGATCATAAATGCCTCCGGATCAATCTGTCTGATCAGTTTCTCAACCTGTGGAAGTTCTCGATTAGACACAATACTCAATACAATCTGCGTTTGTTCCTGTTTGTAACCGCCTTCCCCATACAGCATCGTCACGCCTCTGTCTACCTGTGCAAGAATTGCCTGACGTACTTCTTCCACATGTTTGCTGATAATCTTAACTTCCGTCTTGGTATTTCCCATCACTAACACTTTGTCCAGCACTGTCGTGTAGATTATTACCAGTAAAATTCCGTATAAAACACGTTCCGGAGGATTATATAGAATCTGCGGTAACAGAATCAATATATCAAATACATTCAGACTCACTGACACCGGAATTCGAAAATACTTATTCAAAATCAACGGTGGAATATCCATACCTCCGGTAGAAGCTCCCGTTCGAATTACAATACCAAGTCCAATCCCGATTCCAAGTCCGGCAAAAATCGTATTCAGCATTGGATTATCCGTGATCACCAGATCCCCAAAAATATGATTGGCCGCTTCCAATGCAATTGGATATGTGAAAGAACTGAGAATTGTCGTCAGTGCAAATTTCTTACCAAGAAAAATCACTCCAACTATCAGCATCACAATATTAAATGCTAAGACAAATCCAGAAATTGATGCTCCCGTAAAATGCTTCACTACCAGACCAATACCGGTTGTTCCTCCTGTCATCAGATTCCCCGGTAAAAGAAAAAGTTTGATTACAAACGCATAGAAAACGTTTCCAAAAATGACCTTTGCAACGGTACTTGCCCGCTTTAAATATGCCTTATCCATAAATTCCTCCCATTAGCCATATGATTTTGATTATCCCCAAAAACGTCCGTTAGAGAATCTTCCCTAACAGACGTTTTTCAAAGTATTTCCTAATACAGTGATATTATACTGAGAAATGCGGGCAGTTTCAATAGGATTTTTCAAAGCACAACATATTTAAGATAATACTTTTTTGAATATTTGCGCACCAATAGAAAAACCCGCAGAACCGAAGTCCTGCGGGCATATTTCATTTTAAGTATCGATATTAAATCTATCTAGATATTAATTACTCGATGATTGTAGCAACTGTACCTGATCCTACTGTACGTCCACCTTCACGGATAGCGAAACGAAGACCTTCCTCCATAGCTACTGGATGGATCAGTTCAACTGTCATCTCTACGTTATCTCCAGGCATACACATCTCGATTCCTTCTGGAAGCTCGCAAACACCTGTTACGTCTGTTGTTCTGAAGTAGAACTGTGGACGGTAGTTGTTGAAGAATGGAGTATGACGTCCACCCTCGTCTTTTGTCAGTACGTAAACCTGGCATGTGAATTTCTTATGGCAGCTTACTGTACCTGGTTTGATAAGAACCTGTCCTCTTTCGATCTCTGTTCTCTGAATACCACGAAGAAGTGCTCCGATGTTATCTCCAGCCTGAGCCTCATCAAGAAGCTTACGGAACATCTCGATTCCTGTTACAACAGTCTTCTTAACGTCCTCGTGGATACCGATGATTTCAACTTCGTCAGATACGTGAAGTGTTCCACGCTCTACTCTACCAGTTGCAACTGTTCCACGTCCTGTGATAGAGAATACGTCCTCTACTGGCATAAGGAATGGCTTGTCTGTAGCACGCTCTGGTGTTGGGATCCATGTATCAACAGCGTCCATAAGTTCCATGATCTTGTCTCCCCACTCTCCGTCTGGATCTTCAAGAGCCTTAAGAGCTGATCCCTGGATGATCGGTGTGTCATCTCCTGGGAAGTCATACTCGTTAAGTACTTCACGGATCTCCATCTCTACGAGTTCAAGAAGTTCTTCGTCGTCTACCATGTCACATTTGTTCATGAATACAACGATGTATGGTACGTTAACCTGACGGGACAGAAGAATATGCTCTTTAGTCTGAGCCATAACTCCGTCTGTTGCAGCTACAACAAGGATAGCTCCGTCCATCTGAGCTGCTCCTGTGATCATGTTCTTAACGTAGTCAGCATGTCCTGGGCAGTCAACGTGTGCGTAGTGACGGTTAGCTGTCTCATACTCAACGTGTGCTGTAGAGATTGTGATTCCACGCTCTCTTTCTTCTGGAGCCTTATCGATGTTCTCGAAATCTACAGATGCGTTACCTTCTACTCTGTGAGAAAGTACTTTTGTGATAGCAGCTGTAAGAGTTGTTTTACCATGGTCAACGTGTCCGATAGTACCGATATTACAATGCGGTTTTGTTCTTTCAAATTTAGCCTTTGCCATTTTGAATATCCTCCTTAAAAATATAACCCTCAATGGGGCAACCTTGTTTTGGTTTTCTATTTTAAACCTGGCTAAGTTTGATTATATTTCAAACTTAGCCGATTTTCAAGCCTTTTATGATATTTTAGGCATTTTTGTTGGATAATACTTTCTCCTGTACAGACTTCGGTACTGGCTCATATTTCTCAAAGAACATTGAGTAGTTACCACGTCCCTGTGTTCTGGAACGAAGATCTGTAGAGTATCCAAACATTTCTGACAGAGGAACGTACGCACGTACGATCTTTCCGCCACCGAGATCATCCATACCTTCAATACGTCCACGACGTGAGTTCAGGTCTCCGATGATATCTCCCATATATTCTTCAGGCATTGTAACCTCTACCTTCATGATAGGCTCAAGAAGTACAGGTGCGCCCTGTTTCATAGCATCCTTGAATGCAAGGGAACCAGCGATGTGGAATGCCATCTCACTGGAATCGACTTCATGGTAAGATCCGTCGTATACGTTAGCGTAAACACCAACTACAGGGAATCCTCCAAGGATACCAGACTTCATAGCTTCTTCAATACCTTCACCTACTGCCGGGATGTATTCCTTCGGAATAGCTCCTCCAACTACAGTAGACTCGAACTTGTATGTCTCCTCACCGTTGACATCCATTGGCTCGAATTTAACTTTACAGTGTCCGTACTGTCCACGTCCACCAGACTGTTTCGCATACTTGCTGTCAATATCAACTGGCTTTGTGATGGACTCTTTGTAAGCAACCTGAGGTGCACCTACGTTAGCCTCTACCTTGAACTCACGAAGAAGTCTGTCAACGATGATTTCAAGATGAAGCTCACCCATACCAGCGATGATTGTCTGTCCAGTTTCTTTATCTGTATGAGCACGGAATGTCGGGTCTTCTTCTGCAAGTTTTGCAAGAGACTCTCCAAGTTTTCCCTGTGAAGCCTTTGTCTTAGGCTCGATAGCGAGCTCGATAACTGGCTCTGGGAATTCCATGGACTCAAGAATTACTGGATGCTGATCGTCACAGATTGTATCTCCTGTTGTAGAGAACTTGAATCCGATTGCTGCAGCAATATCTCCTGAATATACTTTATCCAGCTCTTCACGCTTGTTGGCATGCATCTGAAGGATACGTCCAACACGCTCTTTTTTATTTTTAGTAGCATTCAGTACATAAGAACCGGAGTTCATAACACCTGAATACACACGGAAGTAAGCAAGCTTACCTACGAATGGGTCTGTCATGATCTTAAATACGAGAGCAGAGAACGGCTCTTCATCAGAAGAGTGTCTTACTACTTCGTTTCCGTCTTCATCAACACCCTCGATTGCCGGGATGTCTGTTGGAGCCGGCATAAACTCGATGATTGCATCAAGGAGTTTCTGAACACCTTTGTTTCTGTATGCAGTACCGCAGCATACCGGAACAGCTGTACACTCACATGTAGCTTTTCTCAGTGCTACTTTCATTGCATCGATAGAAGGTTCTTCACCCTCAAGGTATTCCATCATAAGGTCATCGTCCAGCTCACAGATTTTCTCTACGAGTTCTGTGTGATAAAGCTCAGCTTCATCCTGCATCTCTTCCGGAATATCTGTTACAGTGATGTCTTCACCCTTCTCATCATTGTAGATGTAGGCCTGCATCTCGAACAGATCGATGATTCCTTTGAATTCGTCTTCTTTTCCGATTGGAAGCTGAAGACAAATAGCGTTCTTTCCAAGTCTTGTCTTGATCTGATCTACAGCATTGTAGAAATCAGCACCAAGGATGTCCATCTTATTGATGAATGCCATACGTGGTACATTGTATGTGTCTGCCTGACGCCATACGTTTTCTGACTGCGGCTCAACACCACCCTTAGCACAGAATACGCCGACAGCTCCATCAAGTACACGGAGTGAACGCTCAACCTCTACAGTGAAGTCAACGTGTCCCGGAGTATCAATGATATTGATACGGTGCTCTAAAGCGCCCGGTTTCACTTTTGTCTTCTCTTCCAATGTCCAGTGACATGTTGTAGCGGCTGAAGTAATTGTGATACCTCTTTCCTGCTCCTGTTCCATCCAGTCCATTGTAGCAGTACCTTCGTGAGTATCACCAATCTTATAGTTAACACCGGTATAGTAAAGAATACGCTCTGTCAGTGTAGTCTTACCAGCATCAATATGAGCCATAATACCGATATTTCTGGTTCTCTCTAATGGATATTCTCTTCCAGCCAAGATTTTTTCCTCCTAAAATAATTAGAAACGATAGTGAGCAAACGCCTTGTTTGCTTCTGCCATCTTGTGCATATCTTCTTTTCTCTTTACAGCTCCACCTGTGTTGTTAGCTGCATCAAGAATTTCATTTGCCAGTCTTTCTTCCTGTGTCTTCTCGCCTCTCTGACGTGAATACATAGTTAACCAGCGAAGTGCGAGTGCCTGTCTTCTGTCAGCTCTAACCTCGATCGGTACCTGGTATGTTGCTCCACCGATACGTCTTGCTTTAACTTCAAGAACTGGCATCATGTTATTCATAGCCTCTTCAAACACTTCAATAGCCGGCTTCTCAGCCTTAGCTTCTACTCTTTCAAATGCTCCGTATACAATCTTCTGTGCTACGCCTTTCTTACCATCAAGCATGATGTTGTTGATAAGTTTGGTAACAACTTTATTGTTGTATATTGGATCCGCTAATACATCTCTCTTCTGAGTATGTCCTTTACGTGGCACGGTCCTTCCCTCCTTAATCATATTTTCCGGTTTTTCCGGGATTAATTCATCGGTACTCACATGTGTCTTTCTATGAGATCACATTCCATGTGCTCGCAGCCGCGAAATCTATATGCATCCGCAACCTACGACTAATCATAGTTCTGTTTGTGATACGATTTAACTATTAGTTACACTTATCTAAAATACTATACTGCAATCCGCGACTTCTTATTTAGCGTCTTTCGGTCTCTTAGCACCGTATTTAGAACGAGCCTGTCTTCTCTTAGCAACACCTGCTGTATCAAGTGTTCCACGGATAATGTGGTATCTTGTACCTGGCAGGTCCTTAACTCTTCCTCCACGGATCATAACAACGCTATGCTCCTGAAGGTTGTGTCCTTCACCTGGAATGTAGCTTGTTACTTCGATTCCGTTTGACAGACGAACTCTGGCGATCTTTCTCAGAGCTGAGTTAGGCTTCTTAGGTGTAGCTGTCTTAACTGCTGTACATACACCTCTCTTCTGTGGTGCAGATGCATCAGTTGCACGTTTCTTCAGGGAGTTATATCCTTTCTGAAGTGCCGGTGCTGTAGATTTCTTCTCAGAAGTCTGACGTCCTTTTCTAACTAACTGGTTAAATGTTGGCATTCTTTTCACCTCCTATGAATTATTCGTTACCTTGGGCTTATGCCTCAAGGGGCTGCGGATAATCAATTCGTTATCCTGATTTTCGCATCAAAAGAACAATGTCTTTTTCCACACGCTTGTTTAGTTTATTACGTTTAGCGCCGAAAGTCAAGGCTTTTTTCGCATTTTCCATATTATTTTTCATACAAAAATAACAGATGGCACTCTCTTTTTTTCTTAAGAAACCATCTGTTATTTGTTATTAAATCAAATTCTTTTTTCTAGCAACTATGAAAGTAAATCTCTTCTTTATTTTCAACGAAATAAATTAGTACGCTTTGCCCCAGTATACCATATGCTTCGCCGGTTTTCCGCAGCATACACATACATCTGAAAGATGTTCTTCCTCTTCCGGAATACATCTTGATGTAGCTCCGCCTGTCTGAGCTTTGATCTCATCTTCACAGGCTTCGTCTCCACACCACATTGCTTTGATGAATCCAAGGTTCTCATTGAACTTCTCATTCATCTCATCCATTGTTGTTGCTTCATTGATATGAGAATCAAGGAATGCTTTTGCTCTTTCGAACATATCGTTCTGCATTGTCTCAAGAACTTCGGCAAGTTTTGTTGTAAGCTCATCCAGAGAAACAACAATCTTCTCTCTTGTATCACGGCGTACGATAACTGCCTGATTATTCTCGATGTCTTTCGGTCCGATCTCGATACGTGTCGGGATTCCAAGGATCTCCTGTCCGCTGAACTTCCATCCAGGTGCTTTGTCAGAATCGTCGATTTTCACTTTGTATCCTGCTGCCTTCAGTGTATCAACAAGTTCATTTGCCTTATCAAGAACACCTTCTTTATGCTGAGCGATCGGAATAATCATTGTCTGCACCGGTGCGATTCTCGGTGGAATAACGAGTCCACTGTCATCTCCATGTACCATGATCAGCGCACCGATAATTCTTGTGGACAATCCCCAGGATGTCTCGTATACTTCATGAAGTTCGTTATTCTTATCTGAATACTGAATACCAAACGCACTCGGGAATGAACTTCCAAAGAAGTGACTTGTTGCTGACTGCAGTGCTTTTCCATCATGCATCAGTGCTTCGATTGTATAAGTATCCTGTGCTCCTGCGAATTTCTCGCTCTCTGTCTTACGTCCGGAAACTACCGGGATTGCAAGAACATCCTGTGCAAAGTCTCTGTAGACTCTCCACATCTGTTTTGTACGCTCTTCTGCTTCTTCGTATGTTGCATGGATTGTATGTCCTTCCTGCCACAGGAACTCTCTGGAACGAAGGAATGGTCTTGTTGTCTTCTCCCAGCGAAGAACGGAACACCACTGATTCCACACTTTAGGAAGATCACGGTAAGACTGAACTGTCTTGCTCCAGACATCACAGAACAGTGTCTCAGATGTAGGACGGATACAGAATCTTTCCTGAAGTTCTTCCAGTCCACCATGTGTTACCCATGCAACTTCCGGTGCAAATCCTTCGATATGATCCTTTTCTTTCTGAAGAAGGCTTTCCGGGATCATAACCGGAAGGTATACATTCTCTACTCCTGTCTCTTTGAAACGTGCATCCAGGTTCTTCTGAATATTCTCCCACAGAGCATATCCGTTCGGAAGGTAGTTCATACATCCTTTAACACCTGAATAATCACATAGTTTTGCTTCACGCACAACGTCTGTATACCACTGAGCAAAATCTTCTTCTCTGGCAGTGATATTCTGTACTAATTTCTTTGCCATTGTTCTTCTCCTTTTTGTTTTTTTGCATTGCTGTCCCCTGACAGCAGTTTGCTTTTATCAGGAAATATTTTCCTAACATATAAAAAATCGCCGGGATATCGCATCCCCACGATAGGGACCGAATATCTCCGGCGGTACCACCCTAATTAATGCAATACATCCATTCTATAATCAAAACCAACACAAATGATCTCTGTATCTGCATTCACTTTCTTCTCCTTTAACGCAGGACCTACGCTGTACTTTCATACAGGGACTCCCGGGCCGGTTCCATACCGTAATGCAAAGGCTCTCACCTGCCGCCTTCTCTCTGAAGCATGCTGCGTATCTACTATTCCCGTTCAACGTCAGTTATCAAATGAAATTCTAACTGATAAAACACCCGCTGTCAAGCCAAAAAGCTTTATCCTCTGATTTCCAGAAGCTTTGCTTTCAATTCATTTTCCATATTGCGAAGTTCCGCCTCCGCTTCCCGGCGTTTTTCTCTTCCTTCTCTCTGAATGTTCATCACTTCATCCAATGTAGAGATCAGTGATTCATTTGTTGCTTTCAATGTCTCGAGATCTGCAATTCCTCTTTCAGACTCTTTTGCAGTCTCAATTGTGGACATTTTTAATGTCTCCGCATTCTTCTTCAACAGTTCATTTGTCATATCCGTCACCTGTCTCTGTGCTGCCGCCGCCTGTGAAGAATGTTCTACTCCAAGTGCAAGAAGCATCTGACTCTTCCACAACGGGATCGTATTCACAATTGTAGACTGGATCTTCTCTACCATCTGTGTATCATTATTCTGAACCAGACGGATCTGTGGTGCGGTCTGGATGGAGATCATTCTCGTCAGTTCAAGATCATGTAACTTCTTTTCAAAACGGTTGCACATCGAATCCAGATCTTTTGCTGCCTGCGCATCTTCCGGGAGACCGCTTACCTGAGCTTTGCTCATCAATTCAGCAAGCTGTGTGCTTCTTACTTCTTCCAGTTTTTTCTTTCCTGCAAGAATGTACATAGAAAGCTCTTTAAAATAAGTAAGATTCAGATCATACATTTTATCAAGTATCGCAACATCTTTCAGCAGCTGCACCTGATGGTTATCCAGTGCTTTCACGATCTGATTCACATTTTCTTCGGCTTTCGAATACTTTGCTTTCATAGATTCAACTTTATTCGATGCTTTCTTAAATATTCCAAGAAATCCTTTGCTCTCTTCTTCATCAAAGCTCTTCAGTTCAGTTACAACATTCGTAAGCAGTGTGCCAACTTCTCCCAGATCCTTTGACTTCACATTTTCCAAAGCACTTTCTGAGAAATCTGCCATCTTTTTCTGTGTGCCTGCGCCATACTGAAGAATCATAGAAGAATTCGTCAGATCGATCTGCTGTGCAAATGCATCTACCATCCTGCGTTCTTCTTCTGTCAGAATCGTATCGTCCAGCTTCGGTTCTTCCGGCTGCACCACCGGTTTCTTTTTTTCTTCCTCCTGAAACGGTTTCAGTGTCAGTGTTGGCACTGTGCTTACATCCTTGAATTCATCACTCATAGTAATCCTCCACTTCTGTTTGTAACTGTTTTGATTCATTATCTGTTTGGGAAATCATTATTTTTTCAGCCCGTCTTCTGTCAGACCTTCCTGAGCAAGCATTGTATGAAGCACTGAAATATCTGAAGATACATCCCATGCTGTATCCTGGAACAGACTGTCCAGTAATTTCTCAAATGCAAGATTCAATGTATCTATCGTATCTTCAATCTCTTTCTTGGAAGAAATGATATTTTCTCCCTGTACCGGCTGTGCATCCAGCTCTTCATACGCTTCAAGAAGTTTCATCGTTGTCGGAAGATAATAATCCATCATTCTTCGCATATCATTCACAGAATCCGGATTCTGCTCCACGCGGTCAAAAATACGATCCACGAGCAGTTCCATGCGGGAAATCTTTGCCGAAATCACTTCTCCCGGAATTGCGTCATTCGCTGCCTTGATCCTTCTCACATATTCATCTCCTGCCTGTACAATCTTCTGTACTTCCGGTGAAAGGCTGTCATACTCTTCCTGCATCTTTTTCTGAGCAGCCTGCTCTTCTGCCTTGCGCTGTTTCATGTCTTCCATAAGAGCTGTATACTGATTCCATGCCTGTTCACTGACCATCAGGCAGGATTCTTTCTCATCCAGATGTCCCTGACAGAACCAGCCTTTTGTAATCATTTTTTTCACATCTTTCAGAACTTTTCTGGCATCTCGTCCTGTCGCAGAAGCAATTTCCTTAATATCACAAAATTCCCGTTCTCTCAGAACAGATACATATTGGCGAAACCTTCCCACCGTACGTACCATATCTACTCCTACATAAGTCATCACTGCAAAAGATATAAAAGCAACTGCAAAAATTCCAATAATCAGACCACTGACTACATCAAACGCTGTGATCACACTTCCAATCAAAGTGATGATAAGGAAAATAACAGAAGTCAATCCAAATACAGCTCCTGTCGCTGCCAGAAAAGTTCCGCCGATCTTTACCGAAGTTCCTTTGAGATATCTTGGACTCACCGGTACCGGACAATTCTGACTATAATTTCTCATTTCCGCCATCTTCGGTCCCTGATTCGGACGATACCTCTGGTTTTCTGCACCTGATCTGCTTCCGGTATTCTTTTTATTTCCATATAATGGCTGTCCGGTCTTCGGATCTCTGTACCAGCCACCGTTTTTAATCCCTGCCGAGACGCAGTCCATCGCATGGTTCACCGTATCAGACACCATCTGGTTCAATCTGCTGTAATCCTTTGTATCAATTGCATCCTGTATTGTCTGCTTTATCTCTTCTCCAAAATGTTCCCAGTCATTATTCATTGATGTTCTCCTTAAAAGCTTGACCTGATTCGTTTGCATCATGTATCATTATAACATTATTAATTCTCAGTTTAGACGCAACTTTAGCGATTGTCAAGAAAGAAGGATACAACTATGATTTCATCACTTACCCCTGAAATAATATATGAGGACAAGGATATTATCGTCTGTCATAAACCTGCTGGAGTTCCTACCCAGAGCAACCGCATTGGCACAAAAGATATGGTCAGTATTTTAAAAAATCATCTGATAAAAAATACTGCTAAAAAAACCGCTTCACGCGAACCTTATCTTGCTGTCATCCATCGGCTGGACCAACCGGTAGAAGGACTTCTTGTTTTTGCAAAAACACCTGCTGCCGCAAAGGAACTTTCCCGCCAGCTTACCACATCTGGTTTTGGGAAATATTACCGTGCACAGGCTTTAGGCATTTTCGAACACAACGAAGGAACTCTGGAAGACTATCTTGTAAAAGACGGACGAACCAACACCTCCCGTGTCTGTGAAGAAAATGTGCCTGATGCAAAGTATGCACGACTTCATTATAGAGTAATCCATACAGGTACACTTCCTTCTGGTGAACCTTTTTCCCAACTGGAAATTCATCTGGATACCGGGCGTCATCATCAGATTCGCGTGCAGTTTGCACATGCCGGACACCCTCTGATCGGGGATCGGAAATATGGCACTGCCGCATGCACTTCACGACAGTTAATGCTTTGTGCCTGCCGGCTGGAATTCACACATCCGACAACCGGTGAAAAAATGGTTTTTCATTTATAAGACAAAAAGGAAAAGTGCAGTGATCGGGCAATCATTGCACTTTTCCTTTCGCCTGTTTCCTATCTATTGTATTAGCCCTGCCTTTACTTGTCATTTATCCAAGATAAGAGCAGCACCACAATACCCTACATCTCGTCAACAACCAACGGCTCCGGCTCTTCTTCAAGTGCCTGCTGATATCTTGTAAGAATTGTTGACTGAATTCGTTCTCTTGTTCCTGAATTGATCGGATGTGCGATATCACGATACTCTCCATCTAATGCTTTTTTACTTGGCATTGCAATGAAAAGCCCCTTTTCACCTTCGATCACTTTGATATCATGAACAACAAACTCCTCATCAATTGTGATAGATACTACTGCTTTTAACTTTCCCTCTTTCGTAACTTTACGTACACGTACATCTGTAATCTGCATATTACAGTTCCCCTTTCTCTTTTGCATTATCACGGAATATAAACACCCTTTTTCAGGGTTTTTGTGCTTATCTTGGCTTATAATGCATATCTTTCATTCTTTTCAATAACTATTTTAATTCCGTCTTCCCCTACATGTCTTGTATTCGCACGGATCGTATCCCTGCTCTCTACAATACAGTTCTCAATGTATGTATTATCTCCAAGATATACATCATTCAATATGATAGAGTTCTTGATCACGCAATTATTTCCAACAAATACTTTCTTGAAAATAACTGAGTTCTCTATCGTTCCATTAATAATACTTCCGCTTCCAACCAGACTGTTCTTCACGATCGCACCCGGATTATATTTTGCCGGTGGCTGATCACTCACCTTAGAATATACACTTGGCAGATCCTTGAAGAAATATTTTCTCACTTCCGGTTTCAGGAAATCCATATTCGTCTTGTAATATGCATCTACTGTTGAAATATTATTCCAATAGCTTTCAATCTTATAACCATAAATCTTCTTTACATTCTTATAACGGATCAGGATATCATTTACGAAATCATGTCTCTCTTCTTCCGCACATTGTTCTACAAGATCGATCAGCAGTCTTCTGCGGATCACATAAATTCCTGTAGAGATTGTCTGTGATCTTGCAATCATCGGTTTTTCTTCAAATTCTTCGATTCTGCAAGATTCATTCATCTTAACGGTTCCGAATCTTGTCGCATCTTCTCCTGCTCCAAGTTCTTTACAAACAACAGTGATATCTGCTTTCTTCGCAATATGATATTCCAGCACTTTATTATAATCCATCTTATAGACTGCATCACCTGATGTAATGATTACATAAGGTTCATGACATCTTCTCAGGAAATCCAGATTCTGATAAATCGCATCCGCAGTTCCTCTGTACCAGTAACCGTTATCATCTGTGATCGTAGGTGTGAATACATATAATCCACCTTGTTTTCTTCCAAAATCCCACCATTTGGAGGAATTCAGATGCTCATTCAAAGAACGGGCATTGTACTGTGTCAGCACAGCAACTTTCTGGATATGAGAGTTTGTCATATTACTTAATGTAAAGTCAATTGCGCGATAGCTTCCGGCAACCGGCATTGCTGCTGCCGCACGTCTTGAAGTCAGCTCTTTCATCTTTCTGCTGTTACCGCCGGCTAAAATAATTCCTACTGCTCTCATGCTCTGTCACCTGCCTTTATCAATGTCTCACCGCTTGCAAGTACTCCATCTATGTAATCCTCGGATGATGTCACTCCACTGATGGCGGTATTCTTTCCAATCTGTACTCCTCCCGGAATCACTGAATTCTCTCCGATTGTAGCCAGTCCACCGCTGTAAATATTCGGCTTCATCTTATTCGGAACTTCACTTCCGATTCCGATAGAAACATCATTTCCAATCACCGTGTCTTCTGCTATGATTGCTTTCTCGATCACACAGTTTTCTCCGATCGTAACTCCCTGCATAATAATTGAGTCACGGACTACGCTGCCTTTTCCTACAGTAACACTTCCTCCAAGAACAGAACTGTGGACTTCTCCGTAAATTTCTGTTCCGTTTGCAATGATACATCTGTCTACAACAGCATTCTCTGCAATATACTGTGGAGGAATATTCGCACTGTTCGTATAAATCTTCCAGAATTCTTCATAAAGATTAAACTCCGGAATGATATCGATCAGTTCCATATTCGCTTCCCAATAAGAGCTGAGTGTTCCAACATCTTTCCAGTATCCGTTGTACTCATACGCAAACAGCCTGTCCCCTTTTTCATGACAATATGGAATAATGTGTTTTCCGAAATCACAGTTTGGCTGGTCTTTCAGCTTGATAAGTGCCTCTTTAAGAACCGGCCAGCTGAAGATATAGATTCCCATTGATGCCAGATTACTGCTTGGCTTCTCAGGCTTCTCTTCGAATTCTTTGATCCTGCTGTCCTGATCTGTCACTACAATTCCGAAACGGCTTGCTTCTTCCATCGGCACCGGCATCGCTGCAATTGTCACATCAGCATCGTTTGCCTTGTGGAAATCAAGCATCACTTCATAATCCATCTTATAAATATGATCTCCTGAAAGAATCAGTACATAGTCCGGATTATAAGTCTCTATGTAATTCAGATTCTGATAAATGGCATTCGCTGTTCCTGTATACCACTCACTGTTTGTACTCTTCTCATATGGTGGGAGAACCGATACACCTCCAACGTTGCGGTCCAAATCCCACGGAATTCCAATTCCAATATGTGTATTCAGGCGAAGCGGCTGATACTGTGTCAGTACACCAACCGTATCGATTCCCGAGTTAATACAGTTGCTAAGCGGGAAATCAATAATACGGTACTTTCCACCAAAAGCAACTGCTGGTTTTGCAACTTTTGATGTAAGTACTCCAAGTCGACTGCCCTGTCCACCCGCCAACAGCATGGCAATCATTTCCTTCTTATACATTACGTCACCTCATTTCAAGTAAGCTAAAATCATTATACCATATATTTAGAAATAACAAACATATTTTACAAATTTTTTCATACTTTTTTCTCCTTTTTATCAATTTCTACCAAAAAAATCTTCTTTCTTTTTTTTCGATATATAGTATAATATAAACGATATAGAAGATTTATGACTAAAATCACAAGTTATTTTATAAAATCTATTAAAGAAAGGGCGTATCTCAATGTATAAAATCAATTTTGAAAAGCCGATACATATTCATTTTATTGGAATTGGCGGAATCAGTATGAGCGGTCTTGCTGAGATTCTTCTGGAAGAAGGATTTACTGTATCCGGTTCAGATTCAAAGGAGTCTCCACTCACAAAAAAGCTGGAGTCTGAAGGTGCCATCATCCATTACGGACAGTGTGCCGAGAACATTTCTGACGGAATTGACTGTGTTGTATACACTGCTGCGATCAATAAAGCTAATCCGGAGCTTATGGAAGCTGTTGCCCGCAAAATTCCAATGCTTACACGCGCAGAGCTGCTTGGACAGCTGATGAAAAATTACAAGACACCGATCGCTGTATCCGGTACTCATGGAAAAACTACTACTACATCCATGATCTCTCATATTTTACTTGCAGCCGATCTGGATCCTACAATTTCTGTCGGTGGTATTCTCAAGGCGATCGGTGGTAACATCCGCGTTGGAAAATCCGAGACTTTTATCACAGAAGCCTGTGAGTATACAAACAGTTTTCTTCATTTTTATCCGAAGATCAGTGTCATTCTCAATATTGAGGAAGATCATCTGGACTTCTTCAAAGACCTTGAAGACATCAGACATTCTTTCCATCAGTTTGCGGCACTTCTTCCTTCTGATGGAACTTTGATCATCAATGGTGATATCGACAATTATCAGGAGATTTATGAAGGTCTTGACTGTAATGTGATCACTTATGGTTCTTCTGATATGCTTGACTACAGTGCTGCTAACATCACTTATGATGAAAAAGGGCTTGTTGCATTTGATCTTATAAAGAACGGAAAAGCGGTTGACCATATCCAGCTTTCTGTAACAGGTGATCATAATGTGTCAAATGCACTTGCATCTATTGCTACTGCTGAACTGCTTCAGATTCCAATGGAAACAATTAAAAAGGGAATTCTTTCTTTCAGCGGAACAGACCGTCGTTTCGAATACAAGGGAACATTTAACGGTGTAACTGTTGTCGATGATTATGCACATCATCCGACAGAGATTGCCGCTACTCTGAAGGCTGCACAGCACTACCCACACAATCAGGTATGGTGTGTCTTCCAGCCACATACTTATACGAGAACAAAAGCTTTCTTCCATGAATTTGCAGAAGCTCTTTCTCACACGGATCATCTAGTTCTTGCAGATATCTATGCAGCCCGTGAGACAGATACTCTCGGAGTTTCTTCTGCCGGTCTTGCAGAGGAAGCGCGCAAACTTGGAACAGATGCACATTACCTTCCAAGTTTTGAAGAAATAGAAGATTTCCTTAAGGAAAACTGCAAATCCGGAGACCTCCTGATTACAATGGGAGCCGGAGATGTTGTTAAAATCGGCGAAGACCTTTTAAAATAAGGCTTTCCCAATAATTTTGCTAAACTATTCTGTGGAAAAGTTCACATAGATATCCACATGCATGTGAACTTTTCCACACTTTATCCACATTTTCTCCACATAGTTATCTACAAAAAAGTCCTAGTTACCCACTCGAAAATTCTTTTTAAGATTCTCATATGATGTTATAATATTCACACTAAAGAGAAGAAGATATAGATTTCAGGTTGCCCCTCATCAGACAGAGCAAGTGGCAATTGGTTAATACATAGAGAAAGCAGGATAAGTTATGAAGACTTTGGTTTTAAAGAATAATTTTCAGATGAATATGACAATGCTGCCGAACAGCTTTGTAGATCATTATATGGCGAATGCGAACGGAGAGTTTGTAAAAGTATACCTTTTTCTTCTCCGTCATGTTGAGGATGCTGCATCTTCTCTGAGCATCTCCATGATCGCAGATTATCTGAATAATACAGAGAATGATGTTCTTCGCGCTTTCCGTTACTGGGAATCTGTCGGTCTTCTCAGACTTGGACACGGACCGGACGGTGGAATCACTGCCGTTGAATTTCTTCGCGATGAGGAAGAGAATACTTGTGGAGATACAACTGATTTTTCCGGCTGTACATCAAGCTATCCTCAGGATTCAATCCCTGCTCAGACTCCTGTAGCTCCGGTAACAGAGTTCCGATCAGAAGCTGTTTCTGCACCGGTAGAAAGCAATATCCAGACTCCGGTTTCCAATGCGGTTCCTCTTGATACATTCCGTGCCCAGAAGGAGATCAAGTCTCTCCTGTTCATCACGGAACAGTACCTTGGCAAGACACTGACGCATACGGATGTCGACACAATTACTTATTTCTATGATACACTGCATATGTCTGCTGATCTGATTGAATATCTGATTGAATCCTGTGTAGAGAACGGACATAAGAGTATGCATTACATCCAGAAGGTTGCCATTTCCTGGGTAGAGAACGGAGTTGAAACCGTATCACAGGCTAAAGAACAGGCTGCTGCATACAGCCGTAACTGCTACACGGTTTTGAATGCATTCGGTATTAAGAACAGAGGACCTGCCTCTTCTGAACTGGAATATATTAATAAATGGGCTGATACTTATGGCTTTTCCGCTGACATCATTCAGGAGGCCTGCCGCAGAACAATCTCTGCCACACATCAGCCAAGTTTTGAATATGCTGACTCCATTCTCACAAAATGGTATGAATGCAATATTCATCATCTGACTGATATCAATGCTTTGGATCATGAATTCCAGAAAGAACGTTCCTTACATAGAAGTCCTGTCACAAAACCAAAGAATGTCACAAGAAATCTGAATAATTTTGAGAGACGTTCCTACGACATGGATTCTCTGGAAGAGCAGCTTCTGAAGAGCAACTAACGAAAAAGCAATGATTTAGAAGGTCAATTATTTTAAAGAGAAATTAAAAGGAGTCTTTTCATGGGATTAAAAAATTCACAGTACCATGCAATCATGCGTAAATATGAGCAAAAACAATTACATAGCCATGACATTCAGGTGGCTCGGTATGAAGAAGTCTATAAAAAGCTCCCTGAATTCAAAGCACTTGATGACTCCATTGCCTCACTGTCTATTCAGTATGGAAAGAAACTACTTGATGGAGATACCAGTGCAGTTGATGCTTTAAAGAAAGATCTTGCAGAATTACGTAATCGTAAGATTCATCTGCTCAAATCAGCCGGCTTCCCAGAAGATTATCTGGAGCCGGTTTACGACTGTCCGGATTGTAAAGACACCGGATATATTGGTAATCAAAAATGCCATTGTTTCAAAAAAGCAATCATTGGATTGCTTTATGACCAGTCAAATATTAAAAAATTCCCTGTAGAAACAGATTTTAGCAATTTCAGACTTGACTATTATCCGGTTTCACATTACGATAAGAAAACGGGACGTTCTTCTCGTTCCATGATGGAAGACACTTTACGCATCTGCCATCATTTTATCGACAGCTTTGGGACAGAGTTCAACAATCTCTTTTTCTATGGAGATGTCGGTGTTGGGAAAACCTTTCTCTCCACCTGTATCGCAAAAGAGATTATGAACAGAGAATATTCTGTTTTGTATTTTTCTGCTCCACAGCTTTTTAATACTCTTGCCAAGAATGCATTTGACAAAAATGACATTGATGCACATAACATGTGTGAATACATTTTTGACTGTGATCTGCTTATTATTGATGATCTTGGTACAGAGTACACAAATGCCTTTATTGCATCACAGTTTTTTACTTGCATCAACGAAAGGCTACTGCATAGGAAATCAACGATTATTTCAACAAACCTTTCTTTGGAGTCACTCGCTGATCTTTATACTGAGCGTTCTTTCTCCAGAATTACAAGCAGATATAGTCTGTTGAAAATAGTCGGTGATGATATACGTATTAAAAAGAAGTTAGAACATTAGGAGGATTATGACTCATGTTAAGTCGTTCAGAACGTATCTTGGAGAACATACCAGTAGGAAGCCTTGGAATCATTCCTTTACTTGGCTGCGAAGAGCTTGGAAATAAGGTAAATGATTACCTTGTTAAATGGCGTCGTGAAAGTGCTCACGAGCACAAGAATGACGTTGCTTTCTCGGGATATGAGAAAGATAATTATCTGATCAATGCCAGTGTACCGCGTTTTGGTTCTGGTGAAGCCAAAGGTATCCTTGGAGAATCCGTACGAGGAAAAGATATTTACCTGATGGTTGATGTATGTAATTATAATGTCACTTACTCTCTGACAGGAAACACAAACCATATGTCACCGGATGACCATTTCCAGAACTTAAAGAGAATTATTGCTGCTGTAGGTGGTAAGGGACGTCGTATTAACGTTATTATGCCATTTCTTTATGAAAGCCGTCAGCATAAGAGAACTTCCCGTGAATCTCTTGACTGCGCACTTGCGCTTCAGGAGCTTGTTCGCATGGGTGTAGACAACATTATTACTTTTGATGCACATGACCCACGTGTATCAAATGCAATTCCGCTGAGTGGATTTGAGACAATCTCACCAACTTACCAGTTCATTAAAGGTCTTCTTCGCAATGTAAAGGACCTGCAGATTGACAGTGAACATATGATGGCAATCAGTCCGGATGAAGGTGGTACAAACCGTGCTGTATATCTTGCCAACGTTCTTGGTTTAGATATGGGTATGTTCTACAAACGTCGTGATTATACTCAGATTGTAAACGGACGTAACCCTATCGTTGCTCATGAATTCCTCGGAAGCTCTGTAGAGGGCAAAGATGTAATTATTATTGATGATATGATTTCTTCCGGAGACAGTATCATTGAAGTTGCTACAGAGTTAAAGAGACGTAAAGCAAACCGTATCTTTGCTGCTGCTACATTTGGTCTGTTCACAAACGGAATGGAAAAATTTGACAAAGCTTATGAAGAAGGTATCATCAACGGTATCCTGACAACAAACCTGATTTATCAGACACCAAATCTTCTTTCAAAACCATATTATATCAACTGTGACATGAGCAAGTACATTGCTCTGATCATTGATACTCTGAATCATGACGGATCACTGAGCGAGATTCTCAGCCCGAACGAGCGTATTCAGAATGTACTTCAGAAATACAAAAATGGAGAGACTATTTAAATAAAGATTTATCGTAGAGATTCTTTTTCGAGTTCGAACAAAATCAGATATCGCATATAGAGTTTATTCGAATAGACAGATGTCGAGGGTTTGATGCAGGCTCCGGGTTCTGTATACAGGAAAGACTAAGAAAAACGAAAGCTTACTAAGAGCAAAGCAGTGCTCGGCAAACTTGCTGCCGCTTCAGACAGTAGCCTCGCACTGCTTTAACGTAATCTTTCGTTTTTTAAGTCTTTCCAAGCACACAGAACAGTCACCTGAATCAAACCCTCGACATCTATCTATCAGTAAGTTTTTCGGCGCTATCTGATTTCTACGCTCTCGAAAGAAGAACTTTACTTGAGACGGAAAGGAACCGGATGTTCTATAGAATGATATCCCTATCTCAAACGTGTTTGTATTTAATAAAATTTAGCGTAGAAGTCTATCTTTTTCAATAAACAGAAAACAGAAAATATGAACTTCGAGAAGTTTCATGTTAGAAGGATGGTACAGGGACGAAGACGAATGTGGAGCATGCTTGCTCATACTTGAAAAACAATGGATTGCGTTAAAGAAAGGATTGACAGCTGTCTGAGCGGCAGCGAGTTTGTCAATCCTTTCTTTGCTTTTAGCAGTCTGTTGTTTTTCCTAGTATGAACAGTATGCGTAACCCTGAGTCGGCGTTCCTGTATCATTCTTCTAACAATCGACTTTCTAAAATAATATTTTCTGTTTTCGTCCGTATATCAGTAAAATGATTTCTACGATAATGTTTTATTCTTCTGTTGCTGGTTCTTCTACGGATGTTTCTGCAGCATCTTCTGTGTTCTCTTCTACGAACTCATCTGTCAGATCAACATTTTCGTCCATGTCAAAATCTTCATCCAGATTCAGATCATCTTCAAGATCCAGTTCATCTTCCATCTTAATATCTGTGTTGAGTTTTACATCACGGTACTTCTTCATACCTGTTCCGGCAGGAATATGTTTACCGATGATAACGTTCTCTTTCAGACCAACCAGATGGTCAACTTTACCCTTGATAGCTGCTTCTGTCAGAACCTTTGTTGTCTCCTGGAAGGAAGCGGCTGACAGGAAGGATTCTGTTGCCAGAGAAGCCTTTGTGATACCAAGCATAATCTGTTCTCCGGTAGCCGGCTCTTTTCCTTCTGCAACAAGCTGCTCGTTTACTTCTTCGAAGTCAAGAACGTCTACCATTGTTCCAGGCAGGAACTCTGTATCTCCCTTCTCTTCGATTCTGATCTTCTTCAGCATCTGACGAACGATAACCTCGATATGCTTATCGTTGATCTCAACACCCTGGAGACGGTATACACGCTGTACTTCCTGGAGCATATAATCCTGTGTTGCACGAAGTCCTTTGATTTTCAGGATATCATGTGGATTTACGCTACCTTCTGTAAGCTCATCTCCGGCTTCAAGCATAACGCCGTCCTGTACTTTGATACGTGATCCGTAAGGAATAAGATAGGATTTGGATTCTCCTGTCTCTTCGTTTGTAACGATAACCTCACGTTTCTTCTTTGTATCACTGAGTGTTGCACGTCCTGCGATCTCTGTGATGATGGCAAGTCCCTTAGGTCTTCTTGCCTCGAAAAGCTCCTCGACACGAGGAAGACCCTGTGTGATATCGTCACCGGCAACTCCACCATTATGGAATGTACGCATAGTAAGCTGTGTACCTGGTTCTCCGATTGACTGAGCGGCCATGATTCCGACTGCCTCACCAACCTGAACTGCCTCACCTGTTGCCATGTTCGCACCATAACATTTGGAGCATACACCGTTCTTACATTTACATGTAAGAATTGTACGGATCTTAACCTGCTCAAGAGGATTTCCGTTCTCGTCAACACCTTTCTTCATCACGCGCTCTGCACGACGAGGTGTAATCATATGGTTTGCTTTTACAAGGATATTTCCATCTTTATCTTTAAGATCCTCAGCAGCAAATCTTCCTGTGATACGATCCTGAAGGCTCTCAATCTCTTCATTTCCATCCATGAATGCAGATACATACATTCCCGGAATCGGCTGACCCGGTTTTGCACAATCTGCATCGTGAATGATAAGCTCCTGAGATACGTCTACAAGACGTCTTGTCAGGTAACCGGAATCGGCTGTACGAAGAGCTGTATCGGCCATTCCTTTTCGAGCTCCATGGGCAGACATGAAGTATTCCAGTACGTCAAGACCTTCACGGAAGTTTGACTTGATAGGCAACTCGATCGTACGACCTGTTGTATCAGCCATAAGTCCACGCATACCTGCAAGCTGTTTGATCTGCTTGTCAGATCCACGGGCTCCGGAATCTGCCATCATGAAGATGTTATTGTATTTATCAAGACCTGTCAGCAGTGCCTCTGTCAGTTTATCATCAGTTGCTTTCCATGTCTCAACAACTTCTTTGTAACGCTCTTCCTCTGTGATAAGACCACGTTTGTAGTTCTTTGTGATCTTGTCTACTGTATCCTGTGCTTCCTGCATCATCTGCGGTTTCTGCGGTGGTACAGTCATATCGGAAATGGATACTGTCATAGCTGCTCTTGTAGAGAACTTGTATCCGATTGCCTTAACATCATCAAGAACTTCTGCTGTCTGTGTAGCTCCATGAGTGTTGATAACTTTCTCAAGGATCTGCTTCAGCTGTTTCTTACCAACATGGAAGTCAATTTCCATCTTAAGTTCATTTCCCTCAACCTCACGGTCTACAAAACCAAGATCCTGTGGAATGATCTCGTTAAACAGGAGACGACCAAGTGTTGCGTCGATAGTTCCTGTCTTCTCTGCTCCATTTGCAAGAGTCTTTGTCACACGTACTTTAATCTGTGAGTGAAGTGTGATATATCCATTCTCGTATGCAAGAATAGCCTCGTTCACGCTCTTAAAGAACATGCCCTCTCCCTTTGCACCAGGACGAAGCTGAGTCAGATAGTAAATACCAAGTACCATATCCTGTGAAGGAACGGCTACCGGACCACCATCAGATGGTTTCAGCAAGTTGTTTGGTGAAAGAAGAAGGAAACGGCACTCTGCCTGTGCTTCCTGTGACAGCGGTACATGGACAGCCATCTGGTCTCCATCGAAATCGGCATTGTAAGCTGTACATACCAGTGGATGAAGCTTGATTGCCTTACCTTCTACAAGGATTGGCTCAAATGCCTGGATACCAAGTCTATGCAGAGTAGGGGCACGGTTCAGCATAACCGGATGCTCTTTGATTACTTCTTCAAGCACATCCCATACCTCTGGCTGAAGTCTCTCGACCATTTTCTTTGCATTTTTGATGTTGTGTGCTGTTCCATTCGCTACAAGCTCTTTCATAACGAATGGCTTGAACAGCTCGATTGCCATCTCTTTCGGCAGACCACACTGATAGATCTTCAGTTCTGGTCCAACGACGATAACAGAACGTCCTGAATAGTCAACACGTTTTCCAAGCAGGTTCTGACGGAAACGTCCGGACTTACCTTTCAGCATGTCAGACAGAGACTTGAGTGCTCTGTTTCCAGGTCCTGTTACCGGACGTCCACGACGTCCGTTATCGATCAGCGCATCAACAGCTTCCTGAAGCATACGCTTTTCGTTTCTTACGATAATATCTGGTGCTCCCAGTTCAAGGAGTCTTCTCAGACGGTTATTTCTGTTAATGATTCTTCTGTACAGATCATTCAGGTCAGATGTTGCAAAACGTCCTCCATCCAGCTGTACCATAGGACGCAGATCCGGCGGGATAACCGGGATAGCTGTAAGGATCATCCACTCCGGTCTGTTTCCGGACTCGCGGAATGCTTCTACAACTTCCAGACGTTTTACGATTCTCGCACGCTTCTGTCCTGTTGCATTCTCCAGTCCTGCCTGAAGTTCTGCATATTCTTTCTCAAGGTCAATAGACTCAAGAAGCTCTTTGATGGATTCAGCACCCATTCCTACACGGAATGCATGTCTTCCCCATTTTTCCTTTGCTTCCTGATACTCTGCCTCTGAAAGGATCTGCTTGTAAGAGAGATCTGTCTCTCCCTTATCAAGCACGATATAAGAAGCAAAGTAAAGTACTCTCTCCAGTGTTCTTGGAGAAATATCAAGGATCAGACCCATACGGCTCGGAATTCCTTTGAAGTACCAGATATGGGATACCGGTGCTGCCAGAGCGATGTGTCCCATACGCTCACGACGAACACTGGCCTTTGTAACTTCAACACCACAGCGATCACATACAACACCCTTATAACGGATCTTTTTGTATTTACCGCAGTGACACTCCCAGTCTTTGCTTGGTCCGAAGATTCTCTCACAGAAAAGTCCGTCCTTCTCCGGCTTCAAAGTCCTGTAGTTGATGGTCTCCGGCTTTGTCACCTCACCTCTGGACCACTCCAGGATTTTTTCAGGTGAAGCCAGGCCGATCTTAATCGCATCAAATGTTAACGGTTCATATTGTTGTTCATTGTTATTTGGCATAAAAACGGCTCCTCCTTATTATTCCTCACCCAGGTAATCATCATCAAAACTTAAGTTCTCAAGATCGCTGTCGTCCGGCTCTTCGTCCAGTTCAACATCTTCCAGTTCTTCTCCGACAAACTCCTTCTCTGTGAATCCATGATCTCCGAAAGATTCATTCTCATCACGATACTTTCTGTCTCCTTCGATGATATGACGCAGGTCTGTCTCACCGTAATCAACGCTCTCCATGATCTTAACCTCTGTATTGTCATCACGCAGTACGCGGACATCCAGAGCAAGTGACTGGAGCTCTTTAAGAAGAACCTTAAATGACTCAGGAACTCCTGGTTCAGGAATATTCTCTCCCTTAATAATTGCCTCATATGTCTTCACACGTCCTACAACGTCGTCAGACTTCACTGTCAGGATCTCCTGCAGTGTATAAGATGCACCATAAGCCTCCAGGGCCCATACCTCCATCTCTCCGAAACGCTGTCCACCGAACTGAGCTTTTCCACCCAGCGGCTGCTGTGTTACGAGAGAGTAAGGACCAGTAGAACGAGCATGGATCTTGTCGTCTACCAGATGATGCAGTTTCAGATAATGCATGTGTCCGATTGTTACCGGGCTGTCGAAGTACTCTCCTGTACGTCCGTCACGAAGACGAACCTTACCGTCTCTTGACAGCGGAACACCCTTCCAGAGTTCTCTGTGATCTCTGTTCTCAGACAGGAACTGGAGAACTTCCGGACGAAGCTCTTCGCCATGTTTCTTCTCGAACTCATCCCACTCAAGGTTTACATAATCATTTGCCAGATCCAGTGTATCCATGATATCGTTCTCGTTCGCACCTGCGAATACAGGAGTTGATACGTTGAATCCAAGTGCTTTTGCTGCAAGACTCAGATGAATCTCGAGCACCTGTCCGATGTTCATACGGGAAGGCACACCCAGTGGGTTCAGCACGATATCCAGAGGACGTCCATTCGGAAGGAATGGCATATCTTCTACTGGAAGTACACGGGAAACAACACCCTTGTTTCCATGTCGTCCGGCCATCTTATCACCAACGGAGATCTTTCTCTTCTGAGCGATGTAAATACGAACTGCCTGATTTACTCCAGGTGACAGCTCATCTCCGTTTTCTCTTGTAAATACTTTGGCATCTACTACGATACCATATTCTCCATGAGGTACTTTCAGAGATGTATCTCTTACCTCACGTGCTTTCTCACCGAAGATTGCACGAAGCAGTCTCTCTTCAGCTGTCAGCTCTGTCTCTCCCTTTGGAGTTACTTTTCCGACAAGGATATCTCCGGCACGAACCTCAGCACCGATACGGATGATTCCTCTCTCATCCAGATCTTTCAGTGCATCATCACCAACACCTGGGATGTCTCTTGTGATCTCTTCTGGTCCGAGCTTTGTATCTCTTGCCTCTGCTTCATATTCTTCAATATGAACAGATGTGTAGACATCATCCTGCACCAGTCTCTCACTTAAGAGAACGGCATCCTCGTAGTTGTAACCTTCCCATGTCATGAATCCGATCAATGGGTTCTTACCAAGAGCCATCTCTCCACCGGATGTAGACGGTCCATCAGCGATAACCTGTCCTGCCTCAACGCGTTCACCTTTATCAACGATCGGTCTCTGGTTGTAGCAGTTGCTCTGGTTACTTCTCTGGAATTTTGTCAGTTTATATGTTTTCTTTGTTCCGTCATCATGTCTGATCGTAATGCTTGTAGATGTAGAGCTTTCAACTACACCAGCCTGCTCTGCGACTTCAGCCACACCGGAGTCAACAGCTGTCTTAACTTCCATACCTGTTCCGACTACCGGAGCTTCTGTTGTAAGAAGCGGTACTGCCTGACGCTGCATGTTAGATCCCATCAGCGCACGGTTAGCATCATCGTTCTGAAGGAACGGAATCAACGCTGTAGCCACGGAGAATACCATCTTAGGTGATACGTCCATGTAATCAAATTTATTTCTTTCGTAGTCCTGTGTTTCCTCAAGGTAACGACCGGATACGTTCTTATTAATGAAATGACCTTCTTCATCAAGAGGTGTATTCGCCTGTGCTACATGGTAATTATCCTCTTCATCAGCAGTCATATATACAACTTCATCTGTAACAACCGGGTTCATCGGATCTGTCTTGTCAACTTTACGGTATGGTGCTTCGATAAATCCATACTCGTTGATTCTCGCATAACATGCAAGGGAGTTGATCAGACCGATGTTAGGACCTTCAGGAGTCTCGATAGGACACATTCTTCCATAGTGAGAGTAGTGAACGTCGCGGACCTCGAATCCTGCACGGTCTCTTGACAGACCTCCAGGACCAAGTGCGGAGAGACGTCTCTTATGTGTCAGCTCTCCAAGCGGGTTGTTCTGATCCATGAACTGTGACAGCTGGGAAGATCCGAAGAATTCCTTCACTGCTGCTGTTACAGGCTTAATATTGATCAGGGACTGTGGTGAAATACCATCCTGATCCTGTGTTGTCATTCTCTCACGAACAACTCTTTCCAGTCTGGACAGACCGATTCTGTACTGGTTCTGAAGAAGTTCTCCAACCGCACGGATACGTCTGTTACCCAGATGGTCGATATCATCATCATTTCCCATGCCATACTCAAGATGCATGTTGTAGTTGATAGATGCAAAAATATCTTCCTTTGTGATGTGCTTCGGAATCAGATCATGAAGATCTCTCTTGATCAGTCTCTTCATCTCATCTACATCACCTGCAGATTCTTCAATGATTCCTGCAAGAACCGGATAATATACCTGCTCTGTCACACCAACCTCGGCCGGATCAATATCAACAACAGCCTGGAGGTCAACCATCATATTGGAAAGAACCTTGATATTTCTGGAAGTCTCTTCACCCTCTACCCAAATGTACGGTACTGCCGCATTCTGGATCATATCAGCGATCTCACGAGTAATCTTTGTTCCCTTTTCAGCAACAACTTCACCTGTGATTGCACTTACAGCATCCTCAGCGAGGATCTGTCCTGATACACGGTTCTTAAGAAGAAGCTTCTTATTAAACTTATAACGTCCAACTTTAGCAAGATCATAACGTCTTGGATCAAAGAACATGCTTGTGATCAGGCTTTCTGCACTGTCTACTGCCAGCGGCTCACCCGGACGGATCTTCTTATAGAGTTCCAACAGACCTTCCTGGTAGTTCTCAGAAGTATCTTTTCCAAAACTTGCAAGAAGTTTTGGCTCTTCACCAAAGAGTTCAATGATCTCTGCATTTGTACCTACTCCAAGTGCACGGATCAGAACTGTGATCGGCACTTTTCTTGTACGGTCTACACGTACATAGAAAACGTCATTGGAGTCAGTCTCATATTCCAGCCATGCTCCACGGTTCGGGATAACAGTTGCTGAATAAAGCTTCTTACCGAACTTATCATGTGCGATTCCGTAATAAATACCTGGGGAACGCACAAGCTGGCTGACGATAACACGCTCAGCACCATTGATAACAAAAGTACCTGTCTTTGTCATCAGCGGAAGATCTCCCATAAAGATCTCATGCTCGTTAATCTCATCAGTTTCCTTATTATAAAGCCTTACTCTGACTTTCAGAGGTGCTGCATAAGTTGCATCACGTTCTTTACACTCATCAATCGTATATTTTGCATCTTCCTCGCAGAGTGTAAAATCCACAAATTCCAGACTCAGATGACCATTGTAATCTGCAATCGGGGAAATATCATCGAATACCTCTTTCAGTCCTTTGTCAAGAAACCACTGATAGGAATCTTTCTGAACTTCAATGAGGTTAGGCATCTCCAATACTTCTTGCTGCCTGGAATAGCTCATGCGGAAGCTTTTTCCGGTTTTGATGGGACGAATTCTGTTTTTCTCCATTGACGTTTCACTCCTCATTTATTGTTTTTGCAGGCAATAAACTGCCTTTTACGAGTTCCAGTTATATAAAAATGAAAAGAGCCTTGCGACAGTATTCTCTGTCACTATATGGCATACCTTTCCACAATAGCGCATTTTCTACTATATCACAAAGCTCTTTTTATTGTCAACATGATTCTTGTGTTTTTTTATATTTTTCTTGACTTTTTTCTCAAGATATGTTATATCTTCCGCTATTCTAAGCTTTTTCCTTTTGAATAGTATCTTTTTTTCAGAAATAACTTCTATATCATATCTTCATAAAGACAGATCAGCTCACGATAAACCTGAACACACCGCTCAATATCCGCAATTTCAACATACTCATCCGGTTTATGAGCCTGTGCAAGATTTCCCGGCCCATAAGACATACAATTCGGATTTCCCAAAAGGCCTGCCACAACTGCTGTGTCTGTATAACCCGTGAACGCTGACACAACCAGATCTTTTCCAGTAACTTTTTTCACTGATTCAGATAAAGCTTTCATAAGACCTGACTCCATGTGTGTCTCCACCGGTGGTCTGTCACCTGTAATCTTATAAGAACCCTTTACACCCGGAACTGCATTTTCCCCAATTTCAATTGCTTTTCGAACAATCTTTTCTGCCTCTTGTGTATTCATCGGCGGAACAAGACGCATATCTATCGTCACCATACTGTGATCTGATACTACATATGGACTGTATCCTCCGGAAATCTGTCCAAATGTAACCGTAGACTTTCCAAGTTCTTCATGTGTCGGTACTTTTCCCATCGCTTTTCGGATCTCTGCGATCATAAATGCGATTCCGGCGATTGCATCTGCGCCTTTCTCCGGCATACTCGCATGTGCAGTAATGCCTTCCACACTCAGTTCAAACCAGGTTCTCCCTTTATGAGCCATCTGAATCATTCCGGAAGTCGGTTCCATATCAAGAACCCAGTCTTCCTTCTGAATCCATCCTTGTTGCACTACTGCTTCTGACCCTTTCATATCTGCTTCCTCGTCTACAGTTCCGATAAAGACTAATGTTCCCGGAAGTTTTTCTATATCCTCAGCATTCTCTTTCTGTAATTTTGCCACCTCCGCAAATGCTGTCAAAGCACTTGCAAGTCCTGACTTCATATCACAGGCTCCTCGTCCCCAGATTTTCCCATCTGAAACTTCTGCGCTGAATGCATTCTTTGTCCATCCTTCGCCCTTAACAACCGTATCCATGTGACAGATAAACACCAGTGCCGGATGCGCTTTCGCACCTTTCACGACGCCTTTTACAATTTTTCTTCCCGGCTCTACTTCGTAAGTCTCTGTATCTGCTCCACTCTCTTTCAAATAGTTGCAGATATATTCCCCAACCCTGGTTTCCCAGCTTCCAGGATCTGTGCTCTCAATTTTAATCAGCTCTCTTGTAAGTTCAACTGCATCCATTTCTTTCGCCTCTTTTAAAAAAACCGCAGAAGCATATCATCTTCTGCGGTCATAATAAACTTATGTTCAGGAAAATTATTTAAGAGTAACCTCTGCTCCCTGCTCCTCAAGTTTAGTTTTGATTTCCTCAGCCTCTGCTTTGGAAACTGCCTCTTTAACTACCTTCGGTGCTCCGTCTACAAGCTCTTTAGCTTCTTTAAGTCCAAGACCTGTGATCTCACGAACAGCCTTGATAACTTTTACTTTAGATGCTCCAGCGGATGTAAGTTCTACGTCGAACTCATCTTTCTCTGCTGCTCCTGCACCCTCAGCTGCTGCTGCAACTACAACGCCTGCTGCTGCAGATACGCCGAACTCTTCTTCACAAGCTTTAACAAGCTCGTTTAACTCTAATACTGATAACTCTTTGATCGCTTCGATCATTTCAGCTGTTGTCAATTTAGCCATTTTAAATATCCTCCATTTTTCTTTTCATTCTTAATTAATTGGATGAGCATCTGCTCATATATGCTGTCTGTATCCAGATCAGCTGACGCACATTACTCTGCGTCTGTTGCTGTCTCCTCTGCTGCTTCTGCTGGAGCCGCTTCTCCACCCTGCTCTGCGATCTGTTTGATAACACGAGCAAAGTTTGTAATAGGTGACTGCAAGCTTCCAAGCAACTTGGAAAGCAGTTCGTCTCTTGAAGGGATCTTAGCAAGTTCAGAAATACCTGCTACATCATATGCTGTTCCTTCAACTACACCACCCTTAAGTTCAAGTGCCGGAGCATCCTGTGCAAATTTGTAAAGGATTCTTGCCGGTGCTGTTGCGTCATCTTTAGAAATAGCGATAGCGCTTGGTCCTTCCAGGCAGTCATCAAGGGCTGCAAATTCAGTACCCTCGAAAGCTCTCTTCATCATTGTGTTCTTGTAAACTTTGTAGATCACACCAGCTTCTCTAAGCTGTTTACGAAGCTCTGTATCCTGAGCAACTGTAAGTCCACGGTAGTCAACGAGAACTACTGACTGAGCGTCTTTAATCTCTTCTGCAATCTTGTCAACGATTGGCTGTTTTACTTCAACCTTTGCCACTTTTCGGTACACCTCCTTATATTATTCGTGTACTGCCAAAGTTCTCAGCAGAATCTTCTGCTGAAACTAAAAAAATCTCCAGGTCCAAAGACGTGGAGGTTCTACAAATTCATACGCATGTAAAAATTCATTCTTCCTCGGTAGGCGTTCATAACTTACGCTTTTCAGCACCTACTGTCTTCGGCAGTTGCTAGGCTATAATACCATGTTATTTTCTATATGTCAAGCCCATTTTTATCTTTTTTATTTTTTCTTTTTCAAAAGAGGATCCGCCGAAAGCAGATCCTCCTCTATGACAGTCTCGCAACTGTCTCTTTTACATTTTATTATGCAAGCTTAACCGGGTTAATCTTCACGCCAGGTCCCATTGTAGATGTAAGAGTTACACTCTTCAGGTACTGACCTTTAACAGCGGCTGGTCTAACCTTGTTGATTGCATCGATAAGCGTCTGGAAGTTGTCCGCTAACTGCTCCTCTGTAAAGGATGCTTTTCCGATCGGAACATGGATAATGTTTGTCTTGTCCAGTCTGTACTCAATCTTACCAGCTTTGATATCGTTGATAGCTTTTGTAACGTCCATTGTTACTGTACCAGCCTTCGGGTTTGGCATAAGTCCTTTAGGTCCGAGTACACGTCCAAGACGTCCAACAACACCCATCATATCCGGTGTAGCAACTACAACGTCGAAGTCAAGCCATCCCTCGTTCTGAATCTTCGGGATCAGTTCGTCTCCTCCAACAAAGTCAGCGCCTGCTGCTTTTGCTTCCTCTGCCTTAGCGTCCTTAGCGAACACAAGGATGCGAACCTTCTTACCTGTTCCGTGTGGAAGAACTACAGCACCACGGATCTGCTGATCAGCGTGACGTCCGTCACAACCTGTTCTGATATGAGCCTCGATTGTCTCGTCAAACTTTGCTGTTGCTGATTTCTTTACTAATGCTACTGCTTCTGCAGGATCATAGAGATTTCCTCTTTCGATCAGTTTTGCAGCTTCGATATATTTTTTTCCTCGTTTCATTTTACAATAACCTCCTTGTGGTATTGGCGGGAACTTGCCCCTCCCACTTTATGAATTTACTAAACAATTGAACTCTCAGCGCTCTCTCCCCCGAGGACACCGGAAAAGGTCGGCTGATTGTATCCTACAATATAATCTTTATATGATCCGGATTAGTCTTCTACAACTACACCCATGGAACGGCATGTTCCAGCGATCATGCTCTCAGCAGCCTCTACGGATGCTGCGTTCAGGTCTGGCATCTTCATTTCAGCGATTTCTCTAACCTGAGCTTTTGTGATTGTAGCAACTTTTGTCTTGTTCGGTACACCAGAACCGGACTGAATCTTACAAGCTTTCTTAATAAGAACTGCTGCCGGTGGTGTCTTTGTGATGAAGCTGAAGCTTCTGTCATTGTAAACAGTGATTACTACAGGGATGATAAGATCTCCCTGATCTGCTGTTCTAGCATTGAACTGTTTTGTAAATTCTACGATGTTTACACCGTGCTGTCCAAGTGCAGGACCAACCGGTGGTGCCGGAGTTGCCTTTCCAGCAGGAATCTGTAATTTGATATATCCTTCTACTTTTTTTGCCATTTCAATTACCTCCTTGTGGTATTGGCGGGATTCTCATCCCTCCCACGCAATTTTAATCCATTTTCTTCACTTCTGAAAAACCAAGTTCAACCGGAGTTTCTCGGCCAAACAGCTCAACATTGATTGTCAGACTCTTCTTCTGTTCGTTGATTGTCTGAACAGCTCCAACTGTTCCTTCCCATGCACCGCTAAGTACAGTTACAACATCACCGATCTCAAGATCAAGGATCACCTCATCCTGTTTGATTCCAAGGTTCTCCATCTCACTCTCATCAAGCGGTACCGGCTTGGATCCAGGTCCGACAAATCCTGTAACACCTCTTGTGTTTCTTACAACATACCAAGTGTCATCATTCATGATCATGTGGATCATAACATATCCAGGAAACATCTTTCTCTGTACGACCTTTTCCACTCCATTACGTATCTCAGGTACTTCCTCAAGTGGAACACGAACTTCCAAAATCTGGTCTTCCAGATGACGAGTCTCAATTGTCTTGTCAATGTTTGCTTTTACTTTGTTCTCATACCCTGAATAGGTATGAACGACGTACCATTTTGCCTCTGACATAAAATCACCTTTCTGCTGCGATCAACTACTTCACTAAAAAGTCAATTCCATATCTCAAAAGCGCATCAACTACTGAGATCAGCGCTCCAAGCACTACGGAGACAGCAACAACTGCCGTGGTCTGTTTAGCAAGTGTATTCTTGTCTGGCCAAACGATCTTCCTGAACTCTGTCTTAAGTCCTTTGAACCAGCTCTTCTTCTGAGTTTTTGTATTCTCACCCATAATTCCACTTCCTTTCGACAACAATTATTTTGTCTCTTTGTGCAGTGTGTGTGATTTGCAGAATCTGCAGTACTTCTTGGTTTCCATGCGTTCCGGATGAGTCTTCTTATCCTTTGTCATGTTGTAGTTACGGTTCTTGCATTCCGTACATTCCAGAGTAATTCTTGTGCGCACAACTTCCACCTCGCTTTTAATATATTCACCTACGTGTTGCTGATGGTTGCGAGCCATCAATTTTTAGGCATAAAAAAAAAGCCTACTTCCATTCGCCCAAACATTGTATCATGGGAACAAACGGAAGTCAAGCCTCTTTCTTAAATTGTTTTATACCTATTTCAACTATATATCTGAACTATCGGCTAAATTTCTTCTTTCAGATCATAAGTATCAAGGAAATGATGTTTCATCCCTTTTAACTTATATGCAACCACAGTATCCAGATTTACATTTTCGACACTCTTGAAAATATTCCCTTCCACATATGGATTTACTTTTTTCAATGTAGCGATCAATTCTTTGATTTCTTTACGCTTAGAAAGATTCTCTTCATTATTCTCACTTGTAGCGCACGCTTCCGTAAACTTACATGCACACTGAAGAAAATACAGATCATTATAATCTCTCCATGCTTTGATATCTTCTTCGCGAACCATATATAGCGGTCGGATCAGTTCCATTCCTTCAAAATTTGTACTATGCAGCTTCGGCATCATTGTCTGCACCTGCGCTGAATAAAGCATTCCCATAAGGATCGTCTCGATCACATCATCATAATGATGTCCCAACGCAATCTTATTACATCCCATCTTCTGCGCATGACTGTACAAATATCCACGACGCATTCTTGCACAGAGATAACATGGGGATTTTTCTATATTAAAAACTGATTCAAAAATCTCTGACTCAAAAATCTCTATCGGAATCTCCAGACGTCTCGCATTCTCTTCTATCACCTGACGATTGACCGGACTGTACCCGGGATCCATCACAAGGAATTTCACCTCAAAATCAAATTTATTATGACGCTTCAGTTCCTGAAAAAGTTTCGCCAGTAGCATAGAATCTTTCCCCCCGGAAATGCAGACCGCAATTCTGTCTCCCGGTTTCACAAGTTCATATTCGTTGATTGCCTTTGTAAATTTGCACCATATATTCTTTCTGAATTTTTTACGCAGACTCTGTTCTACTTCTTCGGCAAAACTTAATTCTTTCTTTGATTTACTCATCTCTCTTCCCCTGTCGTTCTTTCTTATCTCGCAAGGTCCTTAATTACTTCACCTGCAATGATCAGACCTGCCACTGACGGTACAAATGCCACGCTGCCCGGAGTGGATCTGCGTTTTGCAGCTTTGTATTCTACACCGTCCTGACAAACCGTCTCTGTGCTACAATTATCCGAAGTATCTTCCATTGGACGGATCGGCTCCTCTTCCGAATATACTACTTTCAGCTTCTTTACGCCGCGTTTCTTCAATTCACGTCGCATCACTTTCGCAAGCGGACACACCTTTGTCTTATAAATATCTGTTACGCGAAAGGCGCTCGCATCCAGCTTATTTCCCGCACCCATACTGCTAATGATCGGCACATCCATTTCTTTACATTTCATTACAAGCGCAATCTTAGCTGTTACCGTATCAACTGCATCTACTACATAGTCATATTCTTCAAAAGGAAATTCTTCCGCATTTTCCGGCAGAAAGAAACAATTATGGATATTCACTTCCGTCTCGGGATTAATCTCAAGGATACGACTCTTCATCACTTCTGTTTTGTATTTGCCAACTGTATTTCTCGTCGCAATAATCTGGCGATTCAGATTACTCATGCATACTTTATCATTATCAATCAGATCAAGCTTTCCGACTCCGCTTCTCACAAGCGCTTCACATACATATCCACCGACACCACCAATACCAAACACGGCAACGCGGGCGCCTTCCAGCTTGTTCATTGCTTCCTTACCTAAAAGCAGTTCTGTTCTCGAAAACTGTGTTAACATTCTCGATTCTCCTCTTCTATTCATCTTACATAAATGTTCCGCCGCCCGGACCGCCTCCCAGGCACAGTCCGCCACTGTTACAGCAAATATTGCACATCAGATTGGCAATACATAGTTTCACACACCAGCTACTATTATAGGTTCCCGGATATCCGTACATTGTCTGCCTTGTCTGATACCAGTTTCCGCCACCTTCCAGCTGTTGAAGCAACATCTGATACTGCATATTCTGTGGTTCCAGACGAACTGCTTCTCTCGCATGTTCCAATGCAGTCACGTTATTTCCTAATCCGGAATTCGCCGATGCGCTGTAGAAATACCATCTTGCACTATGCTGGCTGATTCCGGCGAGTACGTTAAGAGCTTCTTTATAATGTCCGCTTCGTATATAATTAGCTGCCGCATTCAGATGTGCATCTTCCTCACTCATCCCGGAAGTTCCGCCCGTACTTCCTGCCGAACCATATCCATAAGAACCAAAACCGCCGAATCCTCCAAACGGACCGTAACTTCCATAACCCGAGCCAGCACTTGAACCATACCCGGAATTATATTCTTTTTCGCGTTCATCCATAATCTGCTGATAAGCCTGCTGCACTTCCTTAAACTTCGCCTCAGCCTCATCTTTCTTCGGATTATTGATATTCGCATCTGGATGATACTGTCGGCTCAGCTTTCGATAAGCTTTCTTCACATCTTCATCCGTAGCATTCCTATCTACACCTAATATACTGTATGGATCTGACATCCTTCTTATTCCCTCGTTCTTTCTCTCATCCTCATTCTATAAATACCACCTGCATATCATAGCAGATGTTGCGTCTCTGGTAAATGCATCAACTCTTTTTAATAAATGTTGTTCCGCACTTCGGACAGCGAATCTCTATCTTTCCCTTTCCTTTCGGAATACGGATCTTCTGCTTGCATCCCGGGCACTTATAGATATGATATACCTTTCTCTGTGCCAAACTGTTCTTCTGCTGCTGAATATAGGTTCTGAATTTATAAGTCTTCGCAAGATACTTCTGATTTTCTGCATACCTTTTCGATATATTTCTGGAAAAGACCCGGAAATAACAATAAATGATCAATACCCATCCAAGGAAATAAAATAGCGTCCCCACTCCTTTCCCTGTAAAAAAAGAAGACAGGAGCACTACTACCAATCCTGCAATGAGCAGCGCTTTAGAAAACTGATCCACGCCATACCTTCCCTGCATAAAACGTAAAAATTTTTCTTTCATACAAAATCCTTCTTTCTCAATAACTCTGTCTACACACATTATTTTCACGATATCTGTAACTTATCGTGTGCTCTTCCGTTGAGTTTCCTACTAAAATGATATGTGCTATATTCTGCGCTGTTTTCATTCAAAAGTCAATTAAATAAATATAAAATGTGGTAACCGTCCAGAGGAAATACAGCGAATTTTCTTCGTTTTCTCCGAACAGTTACCATTCTTTATTGATTCAATATATTATTACAGATTTCATCTGAGATCAGGTACACAATCCTGGAATCATTAATCCTGACATATCTGTCTCCACTTCCATTTTCTCCTCCGATGTAAAGCGTCATTGTCTGATCTTCATTATCGCTTGTATAAGTAACTTCTACTGTGATTTTGGAAGTCTCATCCAGACCATACCCTGTAAGATCCGCATCATCTACAGAATAATCCGCTACCTCTGACAGCGTTGCTGCACCAAGTCCTCCGGCTACTGCCGCAACATCTTCTGCCTGATCCTCATTTTCGGAATCATAGGTTATCGTCTCACCATTCTGTGTGATCACTTCTTTTTTCAGGTTTCCACTTCCGATACTTGGATAAGTATCCAGCTGAGCGATCTGATCCAGTTCTGTCTGGATATCATCCAATGAAGTCGCCGGAATTGTATAAACCTTTTCCGTATCGTCCACTGTCGCATAGTAATCATTTCCGGTCGCATTCCCAACCTTGATCGTTGTCACAGTTCCATCTTCATCTGTCAGTGTAACCGTATAAGTCGGGTGATCTAATCCATATTCTTCCAGTGCATCCGCATCCTCAAGTTCTCGATCCGCATTCAACTGTCCCATGGCATCCGCTACTGTCTTCGGATAACTCTGACGCAATGGAAAATCTTTATCTGCAGTATAGTACCAGGTATCTCCATCTTTCTCAAAATTCATTTCACCTGTTCCTAAGTCATATTTCACTCCGGTAATCTTTGAGGTCTTCAGGTCTGTCACTTTCACCGTTTCTTCTTCCTTGGAATCCTGCTTCTTATTCCATGTGCTTAAGACAAAATAGAGGATCAGGAGCAACACCAGAACACAGATTAAAATCAATGGTCCTTTCTTTTTCTTCATTCTGATTTCTTCCTCCTTAAGCTTTTCTTCTTCTGAACCATACGCTGAATCCGGCAATCAGAATCACTGCCGGGATTCCAAAGATTACAAGAAGGCTGAACAGACCGGCATGCTGTATCGTATTATACTCTGTTCCAAGACTCTTTGCCTCAATAGAAAGATTCTGCACTCCGTCAAAGTTTGCACTTACTGCATTCATAAAGATCTGTGCATTCTCAAGTTGTGAAAATGCATCTGTAATATTCTTGTCGATCAGGCTTCCTGCGGAGATCACAGTCAGACGGGCTTCTGTTGTACTGCTTTCCTCAGAATCATCTCCCGAAGAAATTGTCTCTGTCGCAACAACTCCAAGTTCATACGTCCCCTGTTTCTGTTCGGACTCTGTTACTGCGTATCCATTTTCCGATGTCTCCATAAATGCACTTGTTGTTATCGTATCTCGTGTCGGATCTGTCAATGTCATTCCATGTGCATTCGTCAAAAGCACCATCTGAGAACTGATTCCGTTCGCAAGATCACCGGATACATTCAACTGTGGGAAGATATAATATGGCTGGTTCTGATAACATCTTGTCGGATCCGCAATATAACCATCTGCACCTTCAATTCCATACACCTTCAGCACGCTTGCCAGATTTGGGAAATCCGTCAGAGAGGTATCCCCAAGCAAACACATCACTTTTCCGCCTGCTGCCAGATAATTTGTCAGAAGTGTCACTTCGTTTTCTGAAAGGTCATTTGTCGGTGCATTCATAAGCAGAAGATCACAATCATCCGGAATGGAACCTGCCATCAGAAGGTTCAGCTCCGTCAGAGTGTAATTATTTTTACTCATCAAATCTGTAACTGTAGAGGACAGTTCCGCCTCTCCATGTCCGCTTACTTTATAGATTGTCTTCTGCACATCACTTGTCACATAATTCACCGCACTTGTCAGCTGGCCATCTCCGTCAAATTCTGAATAAGATGCATTTCCTGAATAATAATAGGAAGACATATCCATAACAAGAATCTTGTCAAAAGAAATAGTTGTTGTCTTTCCTGTTGCTTCACAAGATACAACGATTGTATTTTCGGATGTATTATACTCTGTCAATGCTGACGGATGCAGAACCGGATCGATCCACTCAACATTGATCTTATCTGAAAGTGCTGCATATTTACTGATAAATGTCTTAATCCTGTCATCCGTGTCTTTCTTTACCGCAAGAACTTTCATATCGACTTTATCATTCAATCCGCCCAGCAGATCCTTTGTTGTATCTGAAATTTCATAAATCTTTGTACTGCTCATATCCAGATTGCGATAAGCTTCCGGGATCTGTCCGATTACCAGATTAAACACAATAACAATCGCGATTACAAGTACTGTCAGCCCCACACTGTAAGATCCGTGCTTTGTACCGGAGGTGTGGAACATCCCTTTGATCTTTCCTGTTGTTTTCTTTCTTCTATCCACTTTCATGCCCTCCTAATTCCAACGTCTCTTCTGGATTGCCTGTACTGTCAGGAACACAAAGACTACGATCAGTGAAAGATACAGCGCGATTCCTGTTATATCTACAATACTGTTCGAAGTGATATCCGTAAATACATCTGCAAGTGCCAGTCTTCCAAGCATCTTTGTCAGCAGGTTTTCATAAAGACTTGATTTCACAAAGTACACGACCACACCGGCGATCACACCAACTGCTTCGATCACACCGGCAATCACTATATTTCCTGTCATCTGATAAATATAAACAACAATCAGAGTCAGAATGATAAGCACACCGACCAATCCGCTGACTGCACTGCTTGGAAGCATGGAAAGAATTCCATTCCAAAGATACAAGATAAGCAGAATACCAAATGTACTGATAAATGCGATCATCTGACTTTCCGTCAGAGCAGACAGGAACATGCCGATTGCCGCATATACACAACCCAACAGGAAGAATACCCCGATGGATATGTAATCTACTTTCAGATATGCAGTTCCCTGTGCCTTAATGATTAATGGGAACGCACAGAAGATCACATTCGGAATTCCAATTACCGTTACCATTGCAAGATATTTTCCAAGCACAACCTTCCACAGACTGACCGGAGCTGTCAGAAGCAGCTGATCCGTCTTATTTTTACGCTCTTCTGAAAAACTGCGCATCGTGATCAGCGGAATCCCTACGATAAATACGATCAGTGTACCTGAAAGCGTATAGGAAAAGTATGGATATCCGGCTGTCAGGTTATATGCCATAAAGTAGATTCCTGTAAATGCAATAAGAAATGCAACAAACACGCATCCCACCATAGACTGAAAATAGGAGCGTACTTCTCTTTTATAAATCGCCAGCATCTTTCATGTCCTCCGTTTCCTTCTTCTTCGCCTTTTCTGCATATTCTTCTGCTGCCCTGTCACTCTGCGTCAGTTCCATAAAGACATCTTCAAGACTTACCTGCAGCGGATTCAGTTTCAGCAGTGGCTGATGATTCTGTGCAAATGCCTGAAATACTTTCTCACGTATATCTGTATTTTTCTTCTCCTGAATCTGAGCCCATGTGATTCCATTTTCCAGATACTTTGTAGAAATACTTCGAATTCCATCTACTGTCTCAAGAATTCTTCGAACTTCGTCCGGGCTTGCTTTCGTCTCGATCTCAATCAGATCAGAATCTCCCAGATTCCGTTCCAGGTTCTCCGGTGTGTCACTTGCGACCAGTTTTCCTTTGGAAATAATCAAAATATAATCGCAGACTTCACGGACTTCCGCCAGAATATGAGAACTCAGGATCACCGTATGTTTCTTCGCAAGCTGACGGATCAGTTCACGGATCTCTATGATCTGTTTTGGATCAAGTCCGACACTTGGTTCATCAAGAATAATAATCTCCGGAAATCCAAGCACTGCCTGTGCCAGTCCGACTCTCTGACGGTATCCTTTCGACAGATTCCTGATCAGACGGTTTTCCACTTCCCAGATCTTCACCATCTTCTCTACTTCATTGATAGACTCTTCTCTTTTATTCTTAGCGATTCCTTTCAACTCCGCTACAAATTCCAGATATTCACGGACTGTCATCTCCATATATAACGGTGGCAATTCCGGCAGATAACCAATCTGCTTTTTCGCCTCCTCAGGTTCTTTCAGAATATCATGTCCATTAATCAGTACTTCTCCTTCGGTAGCACCGAGATATCCTGTCATAATATTCATCGTTGTTGATTTTCCCGCCCCATTCGGTCCAAGAAAGCCGTAGACATGCCCTTCCTCTATTGTGAAGTTCAAATGATCTACTGCTGTATGGTTTCCATACTTCTTCACAAGATTCTTTACTTCTATCAAAGTCTTACCTCCCTATATTTCTTCCAGTCTATATCTATGCAGACAAACCGAGATTTTTGACCTTTCAAAAGTATCAGGATTCTGTGAATGTTTTGTGTTATAAATGTGACAGTTCTATTTCTTACAAAAAGAACAAAGAATGTGCCTCGGCACATTCTTGCGCCTGCGGCGGTCGCTTGCGACACCTACCTTGTATGCTGCAGTGCGCATCCTAAGCGGAGCGTTTTTAATATATTAGGAAAGGACTTTCCTTATATATTAAAAAATCTCCCCTCACACTGAATGGGATCTAATTGATTCCATCAGATATGAGGGGAGATTCTATTTTTTATAATTCACTTGTCAGTGTACTTCCAAAGAAGCTTCTATGTATAATCTACTAACAACTATAATTAAGCGTTCTTCTTAGCAATTGCAGCCTGTGCTGCTGCAAGACGAGCGATCGGTACACGGAATGGTGAGCAAGATACATAGTCAAGTCCAATGCTGTCGCAGAACTCTACAGAGCTTGGATCTCCACCGTGCTCTCCACAGATACCTACATGCAGGCTTGGGTTAACCGGTTTTCCGAGTTCGATAGCCATCTTCATGAGCTTGCCAACTCCAACCTGATCCAGTTTTGCAAATGGATCGTTCTCGAAGATCTTAGCATCATAATAAGCATCGAGGAACTTACCAGCGTCATCACGGGAGAATCCGTATGTCATCTGTGTAAGGTCGTTTGTTCCGAAGCAGAAGAAGTCAGCTTCTTTTGCGATATCGTCAGCTGTAAGAGCAGCTCTTGGGATCTCGATCATTGTACCAACCTCGTACTCAAGGTCGCTTCCAGCTGCTGCGATCTCAGCGTCAGCTGTCTCTACAACGAATTTCTTAACGTATTTGAGCTCTTTGATATCTCCAACAAGTGGGATCATGATCTCTGGTTTAACGTTCCAATCCGGATGAGCTTTCTTTACATTGATTGCTGCACGGATAACAGCGCTTGTCTGCATCTTAGCAATCTCTGGATATGTAACTGCAAGACGGCATCCACGGTGTCCCATCATTGGGTTGAACTCGTGCAGGCTGTCGATAATAGCTTTGATCTGATCAACTGTTTTACCCTGAGCGTCAGCCAGTTTCTTGATGTCCTCTTCCTCTGTAGGAACGAACTCATGAAGCGGTGGGTCAAGGAAACGAATTGTAACCGGGTTACCTTCAAGAGCTTCGTAAAGTTTCTCGAAGTCTCCCTGCTGCTCTGGAAGAATCTTAGCAAGTGCTGCTTCTCTTTCTTCAACTGTCTCTGCACAGATCATCTCACGGAATGCGTCGATTCTGTTGCCTTCGAAGAACATATGCTCTGTACGGCAAAGTCCGATACCTTCTGCACCAAGCTCACGAGCTTTCTTAGCGTCAGCCGGTGTATCAGCGTTTGTACGAACTTTCATAGTTCTGTACTTGTCAGCCCATCCCATGATTCTTCCGAACTCACCGGCGATTGTAGCGTCTACAGTCGGGATGATTCCGTCATAGATAGCACCTGTGGATCCATCAAGTGAGATTGAATCTCCCTCGTGGAATTCTTTTCCACCAAGTGTAAATTTCTTATTTGCTTCGTCCATTGTGATGTCACCACAACCAGATACGCAGCATGTTCCCATTCCACGAGCAACTACAGCTGCGTGAGATGTCATACCACCACGAACTGTCAGGATACCCTGAGCAGACTTCATACCTGTGATATCTTCTGGTGATGTCTCAAGACGAACAAGGATAACTTTCTCTCCTCTTGCAGCCCACTCTACAGCGTCATCAGCTGTGAATACGACTTTACCACAAGCAGCTCCTGGAGATGCTCCAAGTGCTTTAGCCATTGGTGTAGCAGCTTTCAGTGCTGCAGCATCGAACTGTGGGTGAAGCAGAGTATCGAGGTTACGAGGATCGATCATTGCAACAGCCTCTTCCTCTGTTCTCATTCCTTCATCTACAAGATCACAAGCGATCTTAAGAGCAGCCTGAGCTGTTCTCTTACCATTACGTGTCTGAAGCATGTACAGTTTACCGTGCTCTACAGTGAACTCCATGTCCTGCATATCTCTGTAGTGTGTCTCCAGAGTGTTGCAAACTTCTTTAAACTGTTTGAATGCTTCTGGGAACTTCTGCTCCATCTCGGAAATGTGCATTGGTGTACGAACACCGGCAACAACGTCCTCGCCCTGAGCGTTTGTCAGGAACTCTCCGAACAGACCGTTCTCTCCTGTAGCTGGGTCACGTGTAAATGCAACACCTGTACCACAGTCATCTCCCATGTTACCAAATGCCATCATCTGAACGTTAACAGCTGTTCCCCATGAATAAGGGATGTCATTGTCACGGCGGTATACGTTAGCTCTCGGGTTATCCCATGAACGGAATACAGCCTTAACAGCTTCCATAAGCTGAACCTTAGGATCTGTAGGGAAGTCCTCACCGATCTTCTCTTTGTACTCAGCTTTGAACTGCTCTGCAAGTTTCTTAAGATCATCAGCGTCAAGCTCTACGTCAAGTTTAACACCCTTCTCTTCTTTCATCTTGTCGATCAGTTCTTCGAAGTATTTCTTACCAACTTCCATAACTACATCAGAGAACATCTGGATGAATCTTCTGTAGCAGTCCCAAGCCCAACGTGGGTTGCCTGAAGCATTTGCCAGTGTTTCAACAACCTCTTCGTTAAGTCCAAGGTTAAGAATTGTATCCATCATACCAGGCATAGAAGCTCTAGCTCCTGAACGTACGGAAACGAGAAGCGGGTTCTCTTTATCTCCGAATTTCTTACCTGTAATTCCTTCCATCTTATCGATAGCTTCCATGATCTGAGCCATAATCTCATCGTTGATCTGTCTGCCATCCTCATAATACTGTGTACAAGCCTCTGTTGTTACAGTGAATCCCTGTGGTACAGGAAGACCCAGATTTGTCATCTCTGCCAGGTTTGCGCCTTTTCCACCGAGAAGGTTTCTCATATCTGCGTTACCTTCAGTGAACATATAAACCCATTTTGCCATGATCAATGACCTCCTAAAATAATTTTTACAAATAAAATAATTTTATTTCGCATATAATATTTTAATGGTTTTATACTTATGAGTCAAGTCTTTTGTCCGTAATTATATACAATTTTTACAAATACTTTTTGTATACTTTTCATACGGGTTAACCTATTCTTCAGGATTTGTAAACACATTGTCTATTATGCTGTCATTTTGCATATTTGCATAAATCCTCATACAATGTACAACATGCACAAAAAAAATAGTTGTCCAAGCTTTATAAGAACTTGGAAACAACTATTTTTTGTGATTAATATACAATTTTCGACATTTATCTCATTTCTTCAATAAATGCTTTATACCCCTTATAAGCTTCATATACATCTGCCTTGCTTGTCACTTCCCACGGTGCATGCATACTCAACACTGCGACACCGCTGTCGATGACTTCCATGCCATAATTTGCCATAATATAAGCAATTGTTCCACCACCGCCGGCGTCAACCTTTCCAAGTTCAGCAAACTGGTATGCAACGCTCTGTGCATCCATTGCATTTCTGATCTTTGCAAGATATTCTGCATTCGCGTCATTAGAACCGCTCTTTCCGCGAGCACCTGTAAACTTGTTGAATACAAGTCCTTTTCCAAAGAATGCAGAACTGCGTTTTTCGAATACTTCAGCATACATCGGATCATAAGCTGCGCTCACATCAGAAGAAAGCATTCTGGAATTCATCAGCGCTCTTCTGACTTTCAGGTCAGACTCCCCTTCTGTCAGTGCCACAAGTTCTGCAACTGTATTTTCAAAGAAACGAGAATGCATTCCGGTCGCGCCAACACTTCCGATTTCCTCTTTATCTACAAGAATACAGCATGCTGTGTGCTCTACTTCTTCCACATCGAGCATTGCAAAGAGGGATGTGAATGCACACACACGATCATCTTGTCCGTAAGCAAGCACCATACTGCGATCCAATCCACAGTCACGAGCCTTTCCTGCCGGAACAATTTCAAGCTCTGCTGAGAGAAAATCTTCTTCTTCCATGTCATAATATTGTTTCAAAAGATTGATTACATTTGCTTTTACAGCCTCTTTTTCTTTCTCTTCTAATGTCTCATCCTGCTCAATCGGACGGCTTCCGATCAGAAGGTCAAGTTTTTCCCCTTCCACAACCGTTGCAGCCTTTTTCTCCATCTGTTTCGATGCGAGATGGATCAACAGATCTGTGATAACAAAGACCGGATCATCTTCTTTCTCACCGATGCTCACCTGAACAGTTGTGCCATCTTTCTTTGCGATCACTCCATGAAGTGCAAGTGGAAGTGTCACCCACTGATATTTCTTGATTCCACCATAATAATGTGTATCAAGATAAGCAAACTCTTCATTCTCATACAATGGATTCTGTTTTACGTCAATGCGTGGAGAATCAATATGAGCTCCAAGAATATTCATACCTTCTGTCAACGGTTTTGTACCCATATGAAACAGCGCAATTGTTTTGTTCATACATACTGCATACAGTTTATCTCCGGCTTTCACTTCTCCACCGTTTTTAATGACATCTCTGATATCCTTATATCCCTCTGCTTTTGCCTTTTCAACTGCCAATGTAACACACTCGCGCTCTGTCTTTCCGGCATCGAGACAGCTCTTGTATTCTGTATTCACCTGTTCTAATCTGTCCAACTCTTCCCTACTGTAAGTTGTCCATGCATTTTTTCTGTCCATGTCATTCTCCTCCTGTTCTATCGTTACTGTTCACACGATGTGCGACCAGCAACGTTCTATCTTCCATGCTATTTCAAAAAATCTATAAAGAAACAGCCCAAGCTGAATCCACAAACTTACCTGTGAACTACAGTCCGGGCTCTTCTCATTTATCTTACCACTCGAATTTCTTCTCGAAGTATGCTTTCAGATCTTCAATCTTAACTCTTTCCTGTTCCATTGTATCACGGTCACGTACTGTAACAGCTCCGTCTTCCTCAGAATCGAAGTCATATGTTACACAGAACGGAGTACCGATCTCGTCCTGACGACGGTAACGTTTTCCGATATTTCCACGATCATCGAACTCACAGTTGTAGTACTTGGATAACTCTGCAAATACTTTCTCTGCGCCTTCGTTCAGTTTCTTGGAAAGTGGGAGCACACCGATCTTAACCGGAGCAAGTGCCGGATGGAAATGAAGTACAGTTCTCATATCCGGTTTCTCTTCTGTTCCGATATTCTCCTCATCATATGCACTGCAAAGGAATGCAAGTACAACACGGTCAGCACCAAGTGATGGCTCGATAACGTATGGAATGTATTTCTCCTTTGTCTCATCATCAAAGTATGTCATATCCTGTCCGGATACATTCTGATGCTGAGTCAGGTCATAATCCGTACGGTCAGCGATTCCCCACAGCTCACCCCATCCGAATGGGAAAAGGAACTCAACGTCTGTAGTAGCCTTACTGTAGAAGGAAAGCTCTTCCTGATCATGGTCACGGTAACGTACTTCCTCATCTTTCAGTCCAAGAGATGACAGCCAGTTCAGGCAGAAGCTCTTCCAGTAATCAAACCACTCAAGGTCTGTGTCCGGTTTGCAGAAGAACTCAAGCTCCATCTGCTCGAACTCTCTTGTACGGAATGTAAAGTTACCCGGTGTGATCTCGTTACGGAAAGACTTACCGATCTGTCCGATACCGAATGGAAGTTTCTTTCTGGATGTACGCTGTACATTCTTGAAGTTTACAAAGATACCCTGTGCTGTCTCAGGACGAAGGTATACTGTGTTCTTCGCATCCTCTGTAACACCCTGGAATGTCTTGAACATCAGGTTGAACTGACGGATATCTGTAAAATCATGCTTTCCACAAGTCGGACATGGAATGTTATTATCCTCGATAAATGCTGCCATCTGCTCCTGTGTCCATCCGTCTACAGAGCTCTCAAGCTCGATTCCATTCTCTGCTGCATAATCTTCAATAATCTTATCTGCACGGAAACGCTCATGACACTGCTTACAGTCCATCAGCGGATCACTGAATCCTCCGAGATGTCCGGAAGCAATCCATGTCTGTGGGTTCATAAGGATTGCACAGTCAACTCCAACATTGTATGGATTCTCCTGAATGAACTTCTTCCACCATGCTCTCTTCACATTATTCTTAAGTTCAACACCAAGATTACCATAATCCCATGTGTTGGCAAGTCCGCCGTAGATCTCAGAACCCGGATATACGAATCCTCTTGACTTTGCAAGTGCTACGATCTTGTCCATTGTCTTTTCAACCATTGTATGTTCCTCACATTCTTTTTTATCATTTACATTATTTACATAACTTATGCACTCCGGTTGATCTTTTCACAGAAGTTATTCACATCTTTCTTTAAAGATATTCCCCTTTGTACATCAATGTTTCCTATTATAACGACTAATGCCTTATTTTTCAAGCTGTTTTAGGTACTTCTCTTTATGTTTCCGCTTATATTCATACATAACTTCATCTGCTCTTTGCAGAATCTCATCTGTAGAAACAATATCATGTCTTTCAGGGAGTTCTATAATACCATAACTGAAACTCTTCGGATAATCACCAGCACCTTCCCGACGAAACGCTTCATGTATATTTCTAAACTTTTCCTGCATGGTCTCTTGCGAACAGTTCAAAAGCACAACACAGAACTCATCACCGCCAAGACGCACGAACAGATCTCCCGGCCGGATATTTTCCTTCACCGTCTCAACGAAATACAGCAAGTAACGATCCCCTTCCTGATGTCCGAAATGATCATTCACATATTTTAAATGATCAAGATCACAATAACAGAAGACTATCTTCTCGCCTGTAGCAAGCATCGTCTCCGCCCGTTCATGGAACAGATGACGATTTCCAATCCCTGTAAGTTTGTCTCTGTAAGCCTCTTCTTCAAGTTCCTCTTCTCGTTCTTTCAACTGCTTTGTCATTGTATTAAATGCTTCTGAAAATTCTCCCAGATAAGAAACACTCTGAGAATAATCCCCTTTCGCCACCTGCTTTGCCTGCCAGGTGAGATGGTTCAGATTCGCATGGATATTCTTCAGATTCTCACAGAGGAAATTATCTCGCCCCGGTGCTTCAATTGACAAATTTCCCTTTGAAATCTCCGCCGAATAACGCTTCATCTCTTTCACCGCTTTATCCAGATATTGAAGACCTTTTCCAAGTTTCCAAAAAGGTGGATCCAGCTGTTCAAGATCCAACTTTGCATTCTCGGAATCATATATAATATCCCTCAGATATTCAAATAATATCTCACAGTTTTTCTCTTCCATAACTCTAAATATCACCTTCTCTTACATCTGCCTGAAAACGGCAGACACGTCCTCCTGTAGCCCAGCAGTCCGTTTCCACTGCTACATATTCCTTTCCAGAGTATAAAGATAAAATTCCGGAAATAAATCCTTCATCATAATTGCAGACAGTCTCCCCAAGCACCGGAAGCCCCGAACAGTCCGCATCTTCCGAGACGGTCAGAATGATCTGCCCGCTCTCCTCGTCTACTGATTCAATACGGAGTACTCCAATCTTCATTTCTGCCATCTTCTTCTGGAGTTCGCCCACAAACTGATCCAGCGGCTGATTCAGATTCAGCATCTTACGTGCAAAAAATTCTCCCGCTTTCCTTCCCGCATTCCGGAAAATCTCAACCTGCTTCGCTCTTCCGTAACGTACCGCAAGCTCATCCTTTATAGAATATTCCAATAACCGATATACAATCACAGGGAGTTCTCCTCCAAGATTCCCCCTGCTGTTCTCATCATATTCAAGGTAGTCTTCGAAAGAAATCGGTTTTTTTTCCTTCATAAAAATGTTCTCGTCCATCATTTTTCTCTTTTCTTTCCTCTGCTACTATTACATTTACAACAAAATACGCTCGTTTCACACTGTCATGTAACAGGTGATATAACCGTAGTATAGCATGATTTTTTTCATGATTCAACAATTGCATAATGTCTTAAATGTTGTTGAGAATTTTTAAATAATACCCCAAATATCACAGCAATGTCTGCAGTATCTCCAGAGACTTGAACTCCTTATCTACATACATCTTCATCAACCGTCCCATCACGCGTCCAAACTTCTCCAGCACTTCCGGCTTCACGTTAAATGTATATAATTTCTCAATTGTACTGGATTCAATATACTGCATCGTATACAGCGTAGAACCGTCAAGAAACATTCCGTCTCTCACTTCTCCGTCACATTCATTACACACAAGTCCGCCCTTCGCCGCGCTGAACACTGCCGGCCTCGTCCGGTCGCCACACTGTACACACTGGAACACCTGCGGTCCTTGTCCGTTGATTGTCAGCACTTTCAACTCGAAAATGTAACGGATCAACTGATTCGGAAGATGTGGATTTGTCAGCGCACGCATCGTCTGATAAAGTAATTTTAAAAGTTCCCGCTCATCATTCCGTTCCCTCGCATAGTAATTCGCAACCTCAAGGAAATAAAAGCCATAATATGCGCCTACCACATCTGCTCTCAATTCCGAAAAATAATTGGATACATTTACAGACTGAATTGTGTAGGAAGAACGACCTTCATACATCGTGAATTCACCGAAAGTAAATGGATTCACCGCTCCCACCAATGGACTGTTCGGTCTTCTTGATCCCTTTGCAAAGGCTGAGATCTTCCCCTGTTCTTTTGTAAGTATGACAACTCTGCGGTCGTACTCGCCCACCGGTGCGACAGAAAGCACCATTCCTGTCAAAACGATCTGATTCACGATGAAATTCACCTTCTTTCTGCTATATTTGTAAAAATGTTGGAGACAAAACCCACAACTACGATGCCTGCGGATGCTTCGTGCAACGCATTTCCAATATCTTCTAATATATCCGATTTCGCGTGTAAATACAAGGAGATGTCCTAGGGGGGATTTTTTTTGGATATGAGTTTTCCTTGATTCCCTGAATCTGCTTTTCAATTATTCCCATATCATATTCTTCAGCGTATTAGCGACTTACGTCGCTAGATATGCTAAAAAGCGGCAGCCACCAACCTCTCAGTCAGCAGCTACCGCTCTCATCATTCTTTTTATTCTTTATCTTCAAAGGCTTCTTTCATCTTATCCATGAATCCTTTTTTCTTGCCTTTTTTCTCTGATTTCTCAGATTTTGTAGCAAGGTCATCATGCTGATGAAGTGTATTTCCACTAAGCTCATCGAATTTTCTCAGAGCCTCTTTCGCCTCTGCGCTTAATCTCTCCGGTGTCTGGATCACTAATGTTACATAATGATCTCCTCTTACCTGAGTATTTCTAAGGGATGGAACTCCCTTTCCTTTCAGACGTACTTTTGTATCTGTCTTTGTTCCCGGTTTTACTGTGTAGAGAACGTCTCCGTCTACGGTTGGAATCTTCACATCGCCACCGAGTGTAGCCACTGCGAAAGAAATCGCAACGGTTGAGAAGATATGCATATCCTGTCTCTGGAAGATTGGGTGTCTGGATACGTTAACCTCAACGAGGAGATCTCCTCTCGGTCCGCCATTAACTCCCGGTTCTCCTTTTTCACGGATGCGTACGCTCTGTCCGTTATCAATACCTGCCGGAATCGTAACTTTAATCTTCTTTCTGCTGGATGTATATCCTGTACCTGCACATTTCGGACATTTCTCTTTCACGATCTTACCGGAACCACCACAGTTAGGACACGTCTGTACATTCTGTACGGTTCCAAAGAAGGACTGGGATGTATATACGACCTGACCTTTACCACCGCACTTTGGACATGTCTCCGGTGATGTTCCAGGCTTTGCACCTGTGCCGTGACAGTCTTCGCAAGGATCTTTCAGCACAAGATCCAGTTCTTTCTCGCATCCGAAGACAGCTTCCTCAAATGTGATGCGGATACTCTTTCTGATATTAGCCCCTTTCATAGGACCGTTGCTTGCGCCGCCTCTTCTGGAGCCACCGAACATATCTCCGAAGATATCTCCGAAAATGTCGCTGAAATCTGCTCCATTGAAGTTAAATCCGCCGCCGAATCCACCTGCTCCGCCGCCGGCACCGCCATCAAATGCAGCGTGGCCGAACTGATCGTACTGACGACGTTTGTCAGCGTCACTCAGAACGGCATAGGCTTCGGAAGCCTCTTTGAACTTTATTTCTGCTTCTTTATCCCCTGGATTCATATCTGGATGGTACTTCTTCGCAAGCTGGCGGTATGCTTTCTTGATTGTAGCATCATCTGCATCTTTGCTTACGCCGAGCACCTCATAATAATCTCTCTTTGCCTCTGCCATAACACAAATACTAACCTTTCTGTATCTCTTTCTTAACCTCAAGAAATTCTACGAAGCTACAAAGCTCCGTAGAATTTCTCTTCATGCTTCATTTATCTGATGCCCTGCTGCCTGTTTTTCTTCTGTCTTACCGGCATCTTTTCTATATTTTAGACTTCTTTGTAATCTCCGTCTACAACATCATCACCCTGGAAACCATCCGGAGCCGGACCAGCTTCTGGTGTAGGACCAGCCTGTGCACCTGCACCTGCTGCAGCACCTGCCTGCTCATACATCTTTGTGAACAGTTTCTGTGCGCTCTCCATCAGTTTTTCCTTAGCAGCTTTGATCTCTGCTACCTGTTCTTCTGTTGTGTTCTCCGGAGCAGATTTTGCAAGGATATCTTTCAGTGCCTGAACGTCAGCCTCTACAGCGGCCTTCTCTGTAGCATCGACTTTGTCGCCAACCTCTTTGATTGCCTTCTCTGTCTGGAATACCATAGCGTCTGCTTCGTTTCTTGTATCGATTGCTTCTTTACGTTTCTTATCCTGAGCCTCGAATTCAGCTGCTTCTTTTACGGCTTTATCGATATCGTCATCAGACATATTAGAACCTGCTGTGATTGTAATATGCTGCTCTTTACCTGTTCCAAGATCCTTAGCAGATACATTTACGATACCATTTGCATCGATATCGAATGTAACTTCGATCTGCGGGATTCCACGTGGAGCCGGCGGGATTCCATCAAGTCTGAACTGTCCGAGGGACTTGTTGTCTCTTGCGAACTGTCTCTCACCCTGTACAACGTTGATGTCTACAGCTGTCTGGTTATCTGCTGCTGTTGAGAAGATCTGGCTCTTCTTTGTCGGGATTGTTGTATTTCTCTCAATCAGTCTTGTAGCTACACCACCCATTGTCTCGATAGACAGTGACAGTGGAGTTACATCAAGAAGAAGGATATCTCCTGCGCCTGCATCTCCTGCAAGTTTACCACCCTGTACGGAAGCACCAAGTGCTACACACTCATCTGGGTTAAGGGATTTGCTAGGCTCTTTGCCTGTCAGTCTCTTAACTTCTTCCTGAACAGCCGGAATACGTGTTGATCCACCAACGAGAAGTACCTGTCCAAGCTCGGAAGCTGTGATTCCTGCGTCAGAAAGTGCACGTCTTACCGGTTCCTGAGTCTTTTCTACGAGGTCTCTTGTCAGCTCGTCGAATTTAGCTCTTGTAAGGTTCATATCGAAATGCTTCGGTCCTTCAGCTGTTGCTGTGATGAACGGAAGGTTGATATTTGTTGTTGTTGCACTTGAAAGCTCTTTCTTTGCTTTCTCTGCAGCTTCTCTTAATCTCTGAAGAGCCATCTTATCTGTAGAAAGATCTACGCCTTCTTTTGCCTTGAAGTCTGCAAGCATGTAATCTGTGATCTTCTGGTCGAAGTCATCTCCACCAAGTCTGTTGTTACCGGCTGTTGAAAGTACTTCGATAACTCCATCACCGATCTCGATAACGGATACATCGAATGTACCACCACCAAGGTCGTAAACCATGATCTTCTGCTCTTTCTCGTTGTCAAGACCATAAGCAAGTGCAGCTGCTGTAGGCTCGTTGATGATACGTTTTACATCAAGTCCTGCGATCTTACCTGCATCTTTTGTAGCCTGACGCTGAGCATCGTTGAAGTAAGCCGGAACTGTGATAACAGCTTCTGTTACTTTCTCACCAAGGTATCCTTCTGCATCTGCTTTCAGTTTCTGAAGGATCATTGCAGAAATCTCCTGTGGAGAATATTTCTTATCGTCAATATCTACTTTATAATCTGTTCCCATCTCTCTTTTGATGGATGAGATTGTTCTTGCTGCGTTTGTTACAGCCTGACGTTTTGCAGGCTCACCTACAAGACGCTCTCCTGTCTTTGTAAATGCTACAACAGACGGTGTTGTTCTTGCGCCTTCTGTATTCGCGATAACTGTTGGCTGTCCACCTTCCATAACGGCAACACAGCTGTTTGTTGTACCAAGGTCAATACCAATAATTTTTCCCATGATAAATTTCCTCCTCTATCTAATCTCTGAATCTTGTTAAAAATCAAATTAGTTTGCTACTTTTACCATGCTGTGTCTCACAACACTTTCACGGTACATGTAACCTTTCTGGAATTCTTCTGCGATGATGTTCTCACCGAGCTCATCATCTTCCACATGCATTACTGCGTTGTGGAAATCCGGATTGAATTCCTGACCAACTGCCTCAATTGGTTTTACTCCAACGGATTCCAGTGTAGTCATAAGCTGTTTGTAGATCTTCTCCATTCCTTCTACGAACGGAGCATTCTTCTCCTCCTCCGGTACGGAACCAAGTCCACGCTCGAAGTTATCCACAACCGGAAGAATCTTTTCTATGATATCTTTCGCTCCGATCTCGTACATCTGGGATTTCTCCTTCTCAGATCTCTTGCGGAAGTTATCAAACTCTGCCATCTGACGAGTAACGCGGTCTGTGAGTTCCTCGATCTTCTCGTCTTTCTTGTCCTTCTTCTCTTTCTTTCCGAAGAACTTTTTCTTACCTTCTGATGCTGCTTCTGAATCTCCTTCAGTCTCAGTTGCTTCCTCTGTCGCTTCTTTCGCTTCAGTCTCAACTTCCTGGGCATCTTCTGTTTCTACTGTCTCTTCAGCTTCTGCCTGCTCTTTCGCAGCCTTTGCTTTCGCCTCTTCAACAGCTTCTTTTACCATATCTTCTTTGCTCATGTTCTCTGTCACCAGCTTTCTACCTTCCTATTCTTTTGGTTCTTTATTATAAATCGCATCCAACTCACATTGTAAAGTCTTCAGCGTCTTCATGACATGTTCATAATCCATTCTCTTCGGACCGATGATTCCAATCGTTCCTTTCATGCCTTCTCCCAGTTCATAAGTGGCGGTAACAACACTGCAGTCTTTCATAGTCTTAACCGGAGTTTCATCTCCGATGTAAACCTGTATGCCGTTGTTCTCCTCACTTGCCAACGTCTCTGTCACCAGATCAGCTAACTGCTGTTTCTCTTCGAATGCACTGATGATCTCCTGTGCACTCTGCTTATCACTAAGCTCCGGATATTTAAAAATATTCGTTGCGCCGCTTGTGTAGATCTCCATATCATTATCGACATGAATAATCTCTGCCACTGCGTCAAGCACATGACCAACAACCTCACTGTGGATACCGGCCTGTTCTTTTAATCTTGCGATCAGACCTAATGTGATCTGATCAATAGATAATCCATTCAGTGTCGTATTCAGAAGCATGTTCAGCTTCAACAGATTCTCATTACTTAAGGTTTCTCCAACTTCGATGATCTTATTCTTGATCACATTACCACCAAGTACGATAACTGCTACAATCTGTTCTTCATCCACCTGTGACAGCTGAATAAACTTCAATGTGTTCCTGCTGTTGACCGGTGCGGAAACCATCGTCGCATAATTGGTGTTAGAAGCAAGAACCTTTGCTGCCTGTTGGAGTACTTTCTCGACCTTATCTGTCTTCTCGAGAAGTGCATCCTCTCGTCTGCTGATCTCCTGCTCCTTGTTCTCCATCAGAAGATCTACATAAAAGCGATATCCCTTATCTGATGGAATTCTTCCTGCTGATGTATGCGGCTGGAAGATGTAACCAAGGTCTTCCAGATCTGCCATCTCATTCCTTATCGTTGCGGAACTTAATTTCAAATCTGTGTATTTTGAAAGGGTTCGTGATCCGACCGGTTCGCCAGTCTCCAGATAATTCTGTATGATGGCTTTCAATATCGTAAGTTTTCTTTCACTTAATTCAGCTTCTACAGACATCTCTGTGTTCCCCTTTCTTCTCATCTTTGTTTGTTATTAGCACTCTTTGTTTTTGAGTGCTAACACCTTACAGATACTAAGATAGCACCTCGATTTCTGTTTGTCAACACTGATTGTTATTTTTATAAGTTTTTTATTTTCTTCTTATTTTATTAATAGGATGCTTTTTGGGGGAGGGAATGTGATTTTATAGAAATGTTGTTGACTTGGATTGTAATTTTGTGAATTCCAGGCAAGCTTATAGCCAAATCATAAGTTGACTTGAATTATGATACATAAAATCCAGGTCAAAGACAAGTTTATTTAACTTACACTAATTGACCTGGATTTTAAAACCTGCTATCTATACTATCCCCTGATCTGTCCGTTTCCGAAGATAATATACTTTGTTGTTGTCAATGCTTCGAGTCCCATCGGGCCTCTTGCATGAAGCTTCTGTGTGCTGATTCCGATCTCAGCACCGAATCCGAATTCGAATCCATCTGTAAATCTTGTTGATGCATTTACATAAACTGCTGCCGCATCGATCTCATCCTGGAATCTCAATGCATTATCATAATCTTTTGTAATAATGGATTCTGAATGTCCTGTATTATATGTATTGATATGTGTGATTGCCTCATCAATGGAATCAACAATCTTCACGGAAATGATTGCATCCAGGTACTCTGTTCCCCAGTCTTCTTCTGTTGCCGGGATGATCTCAGAACTGATTGCCTGCGCTCTCTCATCTCCACGAATCTCTACTCCATGTTCTTTCAGTTTTGTTACGATCTTAGGCAAAGCTACCTCTGCAATCTTGGAATGAATCACAAGTGATTCACATGCATTACACACACCAAGGCGCTGTGTCTTCGCATTTTCAATAATATCTGTTGCTATCTTAATGTCTGCTGTCTCATCAACATATACATGACAATTTCCGGTCCCTGTCTCAATTACCGGAACAGTGCTGTTCGCAACTACATTTGCAATAAGTGCTGCTCCACCTCTCGGAACCAGAACATCGATCCAACCATGCATCTTCATCATCTCATTTACAACTTCTCTGCTTGTATCTTCTACGAGAAGAATGAGATCCTGGGATAACTTTGCTTTGCGAAGACCTGTCTTGATTGCACGCGTGATTGCCTTGTTAGAATGGATTGCATCACTTCCGCCACGGAGAATTACCGCATTTCCTGTCTTGAAGCAAAGGCCAAATGCATCTGCTGTCACATTCGGTCTGGATTCGTAGATGATTCCGACAACGCCAAGCGGTACGCGTTTCTTTCCGATACGAAGTCCGTTCGGTCTTGTCTTCATGCCAAGTACTTCTCCGATTGGATCATCCAGTGCAGCAATTTCACGCAGACCTTCTGCCATATCTTCAATTCGCTGTTCCGTCAGTGCCAATCTGTCGATCAATGACTGTTTCACGCCCTTATCTTTCGCAGCTTCGATATCCTTTGCATTCTCCTGTAAAATCAATTCTCTCTCTTCCACAAGTTCATTTGCCACTACGAGAAGTCCTCTGTTCTTTGCTTTTGTTCCCAGCTTTGCCGCTCCGCGGGATGCATTCTTTGCAAGTCTTCCAAGCATTTGCATGTATGTCTCCATTTCTGTTACTCCTTTCATCCGCATGTCTCTGTCAGTTTGTTTCTAGAAATCTGTTTCTATCTGTTTCTGTTATGTCATTTCTTAACTATGTCGAGAGTATACCACATACCTTTTCTTTTTTCTATATTATATAATGATGTGAGTGTCAAAAATAAATTTTTCCACTCACTGATGTAACCGACTTGCTCCATTGCTATGCAATTCTCGCAATCATATAATATCTTTCATCCAGATATCTCTTAAGAATCCGCCATATTTCTCCTTCGTAAGCATCTTCTTATATCCTTGTTTCATGACATTGGATCTGCTGAAAACATTTTCTGGATGTACGGTACAGAGCAGATACTGATATCCCCGCTGTCTTAAATCTTCTTCCGCATGCTGCATCATTTCATATTGTAAATGATGCCCACGAAACTCCGGCAGTACCACCGCTGTATCCATCATTGCACAAAGTTTCAGCTGCTCTTCTTCCATATTGAGATCATATCCAAGATTATCCGGATGCAGTCCCGGCAAAATTACGAAGAACATGGCTCCTACATTTTCATCTTCATCAACAGCAAGATACAAAAGTCCTCGTTCTTCTCTCATCCAGAAATCAAATTCCTCATACGGTTCTGCGACAAACCATTCTGGAACGTTCATCCCCTGGTCTACCTTATTTACAATTTCATACGCTTCTTTCAAGCGTTCTCTTCCGACGCGAATTATATTTATCATAAATAAACCTTCCTTGTACTCACTTTTTTCCATCTACTTTTAAAATTATTGTAACTGTTCTTGTAGTCCTGCAAAAAACAATTCATAAGGATCATCCTCACCTATAAGTACCGGCGAATTCTCTCCGCCACCATTCGTACTGCGCTTCATTGCGGCATAAAATTCATCTCCTGCCTGCACAATATCCATCGGATAAAGTTCATAACCCGCCTCACGACATACAGAGCAGAATGCTCCAAGAGAATCTTCTGCATCCCTTGTCTTTATGAACTGTTCTCTTAGTTTATCATCATGTCTTGCTTTGCGCTGTAATTCATCTAAAGCTTCTACTGCATTCATGTTTTCCTTCTCCTTCTGCTCTACTATTTCTATATCTTAGCATAGCCAGTATCACCTGTAAATCCTCTGAAAATTCTTCAACATTTGTGAGTCGCTCTGCATCCACAAAATTAATCTTATAATTTGGGAAGGTATTTTTCTAGATCTTCTGGCAATGTCAACATGAAAAATGAGAGCCAGAACAGCTCCCACATATAGTAACTATTCCAGCTCTCATTTTTTATACTTTCAAACAGAATCCGAAGTCTAACGCTCACAAATTCCTCTGTAAATCTTCTCCGCTGTCATCGGCAGTTCTCTAATGATCACTCCTGTCGCGTTCTGGATTGCATTGCTGATTGCCGGTGATGGTGTATTGATTACAATCTCTCCAATGGACTTCGCTCCGAACGGTCCTGTCGGCTCATAGCTGCTCTCGAACTCTACGCGGATTGTTCCAACATCAAGACGAGTCGGAATCTTATACTGCATCAGGGAATTGCTGAAGTTCTTTCCCTTTTCGTTATACACAACATCTTCATACAGTGCCATACCGATTCCCTGTGCGATTCCGCCTTCCACCTGCACACGTGCAAGGTTCGGATTTATAACTGTTCCGCAGTCTACGACTGCTACGTAATCGATCAGTTCAAGTACACCTGTCTCTTTGTCGATCTCAACTTCTGCCATACCAACCATGAATGGCGGTGGAGATACCGGTGAGGAAAATGCTTCACTTGCGGAAAGTGGTGCGTTACTGAAGCACATTACATTATTTCCAATCTGACTTCTTGAAATCTGCTTTCCTGTTGCCAGCTCTGTTACATATTCTCCATCGAAATCTACATCTTCCGGCTTACATCCGAGATACTCTGCTCCACGCTCGCAGATTTTCTTGCGAAGGGATTCACAAGTCTTAACAACTGCCTGTCCTGTTACATAAGTTGTACTGGATGCATATGAACCACAGTCGTATGGAGAGATGTCTGTATCTACTCCGAATACAACAACTTCTTCCGGTTTACATTCAAGACACTCTGCTGCCATCTGGGCAAGGATCGTATCGCATCCTGTTCCCATATCAGTAGCTCCGATGATCAGACTGTAGAATCCGTCATCATTTACTTTGATTTCAACAGCACCTGTATCTACTGCTGAGATTCCGGATCCCTGCATTGACATCGCAACTCCGACACTGCGGACTTTTCCATTTCCCATATCACGGTATGGATACTTTTCATCCCAGTTGATCATTTCTTTTGCTCTTGCAAGACATCTGTCGAGTGTACAGCTGTTTGCGATTTCTCCATAATATGCCGGCATCTTGTTGCCCTGGCGTACCATGTTCTTCTCACGAAGCACTGTTGGATCCATTTCGAGAACTCCTGCAAGTTCATTTACAGCTGACTCTACAGCAAACTGTCCCTGTGTTGCTCCGTATCCACGGTAAGCTCCAGCTGACATTACATTTGTGTAAACAACGTCATATGTAAAGCGGAATGCCTCTGCCTTTCCATAAAGCGGAATAGACTTGTGACCGGAAAGACCTACGGTTGTCGGTCCGTGCTCACCAAATGCTCCAGTATTGGAAAGTGTATAGAGATCGATTGCTTTAATATTTCCTTCTTTATCCGCTCCCAGACGTACATGAAGTTCCATCTCATGACGCGGTGAAGAAGCGATCAAAGACTCTTCTCTTGTGTAAATGATCTTCGCCGGTTTTCCTGTCTTCCATGTGACAAGTGCCGGATAAACTTCGGAAACTACAGTCTGCTTCGCACCGAATCCTCCACCGATTCTCGGCTTGATCACACGTACTTTGCTCTTCGGAATATCGAGTGCATGAGCAAGGATTCTTCTTGCATGGAACGGAACCTGTGTAGATGAAACGACATTTAATCTTCCGTATGCATCTAAATATGTATAAGTACGGAAAGTCTCCATCATCGCCTGTTGGTTCGCCTTTGTATGATAAACGCGATCGATCACGTGATCACATTTTGCAAGAACTGCTTCTACGTCTCCATCTCCACATACATCATGTGCACAGAGATTTCTCTTGTTGTCTGCACCAACCGGGCAGAGGCTTCTCCAGTTATCTTCCGGGTGCACAAGAATCGGATTGTCCTTTGCTGTACGGAAATCAAGTACCGGTTCAAGAACCTCATACTGGATCTTAACAAGCTTCATTGCTTTCTTAACAGCTTCTTCGGATGTTCCGGCTACAATCGCAGCTGCATCTCCAACGAAACGCATTCTCTGGTCTAGGATCAGACGGTCATACGGACTTGGTTCCGGATAGGTCTGACCAGCCATTGTAAATCTTTTATTCGGACAATCTTTATATGTAAGAACACATTCGATTCCAGGTACTGCCTCGGCACGAGCTGTATTAATATCCTTAATTAATGCATGCGCATATGGACTTCTGATTACTTTAACGATGAGACAGTCTGACGGCGCAAGATCATTTGTATAAACACTTTTTCCTGTAACAAGTGCAGCAGCATCTTTCTTTACAAGAGGACGGTTTACAATCTTCAGGGATTCTATAGTTTCTCCTTTTTCCTGATTGCTGTGGACAAATTCCGGTTTCTCAGGAATCAGATTCTGAACTTTATCTATTCTTTCCATTCTTACTCCTCCCCGCCCATTTTCTTTACTGTAATGTTAACTGCTGTATTTCTGACTTCCATATATTTCTGGATTGCACGAAGCTGTCCCATGTATCCTGTACAGCGGCACAGATTTCCTGCCAGATATTCTTTGATTTCTTCTATAGAAGGGTTCTTCAATTCACGGAACATTGCGAGCACGTTCATAATGAATCCAGGGGAACAGAATCCACACTGCTCTGCACCTTCCTGTGCAAGAAATGAGCCGAATTCTGCTGCTTCTTTCTCCACACCCTCAAGTGTTGTCACTTCATGTCCGTCAATGCTTGCTGCAAGAACAGAACATGACAGGCGGGATTTTCCGTCGATCCATACCGTACACAAACCACAGTTTGTTGTCTCGCATCCACATTTCACACTCTTACATCCAAGATCACGCAGAAGATTCAACAGGACTGTATCTGCAGCGATCTCTGTACTTACTTTCTTTCCATTCAGGGTAAACTGTACTTCCATCCTATTTCTCCTCCGCATTATATTCATCTAAAATTGAGCGCATCTCTCTGCGAAGCAGAATCTCCGCAAGGTGCTGTCTGTACTCCGCACTTCCGCGCATATTGCTTCCATAAGTAAATTCTGCTGCCACACGTTTTGCATACTCTGTGAGCTGCTCGTCTGTAGCATCTTTTGGGATCTCCCACTGCTTTTCAAGCAATGCCGCTTTCATCGGTCTTGCTCCTACTGAAAAGAACCAGGACTCCTGACCTCTGTAAATTCCTGTTACGACAGAACATGTCAGCACCGGGAAATCTGTCTTTGTCTGACGAATTGATTCATAACGGAATTTTCTCTTACTCTTTCTGACAATTACAGATACAAGAATATCCTTATCTGCTTTTCTGTTTACAAACTCAGAAAGTCGAACAGTTCCGCCATTATATAATTCCACAAATGTATCCAATGCCAGTAATGCAGTCAGCACATCAGAAAATCCGTATCTTCCATAGATACTGCCTCCAACTGTTGCCTGATTTCTAAACTGAACTCCAACAATATGACGAAGGCTTTCTGCAATTCCGTCCCCATAGAATTTTCTCAGCCCCTCATGCTCTTCCAGCTGGCGCAGTGTACACATTGCTCCAATGCGGAAGACATGGTCTGTCTCCTCAATCTCATTCAAACCAAGATCCGACATATCAATGATCGTCTTCACTCTCGCATTTCCTAATCTCATCCACATCATGCCGCCCATGATACGACTGTTTCTTGCCTGATTCAGCTCGTAAGCTTCCTCCAGTGTCTTAACTTTCACGTAATTACCGATTGTTAACACAGTAGGTCTCCTTCCTATCCACATACCTTTTCCGAGGATCGCGGTTCTCATCCTCGCAATTCTCTCTTGTTATCTTATGTCGTTTCTTGCGATTGTTTTTCAAAAGACAAACATGCAAGCATAAAAAAAGTGCAAATGAAACAGCTTTGTCATTCACACATCTAGCAGATTAATGATATCATATGTATAAGAAAAAAGTCAAAAAATCGGTTATACTTTATTATAATCAATTCTTATAAGATGTGCTTATAAACAGGGTATTATAAATAAGAAAGAAATCCCGAAACTATGTTGACATCATTGTACCCTCGGTGTTATTATTTGCTTAAACACGGAAACGTATAGTAACGTTAGATACATGATGTAATTTGGGGACGGCGCATCTTGCCGTTTCTTTTATGTTTATTTACAGTTTACGCTTTCTTGCATAGATGTATATTAAACAGTTACCGTTCATGGCTATTATGATTATCGTTCGCAGGGAACTTATGAACAGTAACCAATAACCTGCTATGACCAGTAATACTTTGTTTCACCATGTTTAAGGAGGATAAAAAGAATGGCAATTTTTAAAGGCGCAGGTGTAGCGATTGCTACTCCGATGAAAGAGAATCTTGAGGTCAATTATGACAAATTAGATGAGATGTTAGAGGAGCAGATCGCAGGCGGTACAGATGCGATCATCATCTGTGGAACAACAGGTGAATCTGCTACTATGACAGAAGAAGAACACGCTGCAACAATCCGTTTTGCAATTGAGCGTGTGAACCACCGTATCCCGGTTATCGCCGGAACTGGTTCTAATTGTACAAGAACAGCAATTCAGCTGTCCAAAGAAGCGCAGGAAGATGGAGCCGACGGACTTCTGCTCGTAACACCATATTATAATAAAGCAACACAGAACGGACTGATCGCTCATTACACAGCTATTTGTAATGAAGTAAATATTCCGGCTATTCTGTACAATGTACCAAGCCGTACAGGATGTGGACTTCAGCCACAGACAGTTGCAACACTTGTGAAAGATGTTGAGAATATCGTTGGTATTAAAGAAGCTTCTGGAAATATCAGCACAGTCGCACAGATTATGCATCTTTGTGATGGTAATGTAGATCTTTACTCAGGAAATGATGATCAGGTTGTACCACTTCTCGCACTTGGCGGAATCGGTGTTATCTCCGTTCTTTCCAACGTAGCTCCGACCTATGTACATGATATGTGCTATAAATTTTTCTCAGGAGATATCGCAGGTAGCCGCAAGATGCAGTTAGATGCACTTCCGCTGATTGACGCACTCTTCTGCGAGGTAAACCCAATCCCGGTTAAGGCTGCTCTTAACATGATGGGGAAAGAAGTCGGAACTCTTAGAGCTCCTCTGACAGAGATGGAAGATGCACATAAAGAAGTTCTGAAAAAAGCAATGATCGATCTTGGAATTCTGTAAGAGAATTTTTTCAACCTATAAAAAAACGATTCTACTTCTTAAAAATAAGACCATCGGCTGAACATAAAGCCGATGGTCTTATTTTTATTCACTTATTAATACTCTCTTTCCGACATCAGTTCCTGGATCAAATTCAGGTTCGAATCCGAATGCTCCAGTTCTCTCGAATAACGATACACAATTTCTATCACATCTTTTATGCTCAATGCTTTTTCATTCATTTTCCATTGCGCCATCAGAAGTTCATGGATCAGAAGTGTACTGACAACAGCCATCTGAGCTTTTGCAAATGCTTCTCCATCATATACTGCACCGCAGAAGTAAGTACTGATGAAATATACCAGGAGCTGTTCATATTGTATTTCATACTCCGGCATTTCTTTCTGAAGCCAGGTATGAAACTCTCCTAGCATCTCCATATAGTGCTTTTCGCACAGATTATCATTTGCATTTCCATATAATAGTTTCTCCGCTTTTTTAAGATAAGACTCCCAATCGCCTCTTAAATGTTCCATCTGATACTGATTTTGGAACATCTTTCTAATATACGTCAGATGATCTGCTTCTGCAAAATCAGTTTCAACTTCGTGAATCCCTTCTTCCGTCCGATAATAATCAAACACATCATCCATAGAAAATATATCTTCTTCATCAATACATTCCTGCACATCACGTGCAATTTCCAGAATAAGTGCTGCCCGTAAATTCAGCTTTTTCTCTCTGTCTTGTAAAATATCAATCAACACTTCTCTGGCATCCACAAGCTTTGAATATAAAAATGGATCAAAGTCACCATATTCTTCTTCCTCGTCTGTTTCATAAGAAAGAAAATGCATCGGCTCTTTTTTGTTCATCAGGATTCGTGCCACTTCCGGGCAAGATACAGAAAGCGTTACTTCCCGCACATCTTCAAATTCTTCGATATGTCTGGGATATAATTTACAGGTTCTGCACAAACTTTCTTCTCCTAATGCAGTATACATATCACATAGATTCGATCTATTAAGAAACACACACCTTTTGTCTTTATCCTGTTTAAATGTTCCTTCCTCCCAGTTAATAGATTCTTTCAGATGCTCCGCAAATACACCTGTCTCATTTTTATACTTTTCCAGCGCGGCTTCATCCGCAACGATCTGCCATCCTGCACAACAAGTGTCCTCGCACTTTCCTGCAACACAACGAAATTCATGATAATAATCAGGTATTGTATACAACATTGATTTACTTTATCCATTCCCTTTCCACTTTAGTTATTTTTTAACTGACATCATTATAGCACGCACTTCCGGGCAGAGCAACGATGTGATTGACACGGGAGTGAACAGTAACGAAATTTTTCAATGTGAAATTTTCTTTATTTTTTTCTTGACATTCCGCACGCCATAGGGTATACTTAACAAGTCGCTTGAGTTAAGCGACAACTGAATAGGGGATTGGTCAAATGGTATGATAGGGGTCTCCAAAACCTTTGGTGGGAGTTCGATTCTCTCATCCCCTGTTGACCGAAGAGTCAGAAACCTTGAATTTCCAAGGCTTCTGGCTTTTTTCATTTTCTAGATAATTCCAATGTAGTCAAGTATGTAGTCAAACAGTAATCATTCCTAAAATGAGATAGCATTTTCAATCTGTTTTTCCTTATTTTTCGTTGTTTTATTGCTGAAATAATATAGTTTTTTGGTTGTACTAATATCACTGTGTCCCATTTGTTCTGTAATAAATCCCTCGTCTACATCACTGTCTATTAAGGTTGTTCCGTAAGTCTTTCGTATCTTGTGCATGGTACGATGTGGGATATGTAATTCATTACATATTCTGGACAGTCTTTTATTAAAAGTATTTCCTCTGATACGTTTTCCATTATGCTCAAATAAATATGTTTCCGATGTATTCAGTTCCAATATTTGGTTCAACGTATCCAGTGCGGTAGAGGATATGATTAAATCCCGATTACCAGCGTCTGTTTTAGCGTGCTCTTTTACAGCTACAATCCATTTATTGTTTTCGTCTCGGTATTTATCTTCGGTACGTCTGATTTTAATAATACGTCCGTGTAAGTCTTCTTTCTTTAGAGTGCTTAGTTCACCGACACGTAAACCTGTCTGAAATGTAAGCAGAATACCAAGATTATAAATATCCGGCTTTGCTTTCAGACGTTGAATAACTACGGGAATTTCATCTTCCATAAACACTTCTTTCTGCTTGTCTATAATCTTCCGTTTAAAAAGATTATTCGGCAGTTCCAAATCTCCAAAAAATTCAGTGATACTGATAGCAGTATACTTTTTCTTCTTACCGTATTTGAAGATACCACGAATCAATGTCCGCAGTCCGGCATATGCCTTTCTGGTAAGCGTAAGGTCACGAATGGTGCATTTGATAAATATTTCCAAATCGTCCTCTGTGATATTTTTAAATTTCTTTTTGGTAATTGAAACAGAAGTGTAGTGGAAAAATCTTTTGTAATCGTTCACGTATCTGTCATAAGACGCTTTTTGTATCTCGCCGAAATCCAGTTTGCGATTTATCCATTCATAGAAAACATCATCAATATAAATTTCTTCCTGTAAAGCCTTATAGAACTCCACAATGATATTTTCCAGTTCTTCACGGGTATTTCTACGTCTGTAAAGTCGGTTTCCGTCTTGTTGTGGAAGATACGTGGAATAAATTTCTTTTCCCGATTTGTCTGTTGTTACTGTAATTGCGTAAACATGCTGAGCAAGTATTTCCTTTTTTTCCATATCTTCTATATCATTCAGCATGGTATCTAAAGAGATTATACCTGTTTGGATTGCGTAATTCAATAAATCTGTATCGTCATAAGCGTTGGGTTCAGTCATAAATTACATCAATATGATAAGGGTATTGTCTCAAAATATCTTTTTTTTCTTTAATTTTTTCTATGTATAGTTAATGCCCTGTATTTTTTAATTTTAAATTCATATTGTCATTTATCTGTTATTATGGGCGAATCATTCAGATATTTCGCTTACTCATTATCAGAATAACTCCTTTCTATTATTGGTAGTTTGGAAGATTTTTTGTAGTCTTCATAAATTTTTATCTGGGTATCATTCATCTTTGCCTGTTCGATTAATACCTGTATATAATCGCAGTTATCCAGTTCTCCGATTTTTGAAAATAATTTTAAAGACGGAGCAACGGAACTTTCTAACCAGTTCCAGATACTATTAAGTGTCTTTTTCTGCGGTTGAATTGTTAGCTTTATTTTCTCTATATCTTGCATAAATAATTCCCAAGGGGGATAAGTAGGATAAAGTCTTTTCCGTGAAGTAGATTTGTTTTCCGGCTGTTCAAGAAAACGGATTTTACCATTTAGTACAGACATTGCAATCTCTGCAACATCACGTCTGGCGATTAATTCCTGTACAACTTTATTTGCCCGTTCCTGTCGGAATCGCAGTTCATATCTGTTCCAGTTCAGGTCTAATTCTTTGCCAAATTTTTCTGCCTGTTCGTACCCTTTTTCATAGAAAACAATTCGGAAATCACTGTTGCTACTTCCGAGATAAAGTGTATTTCCTTTATGAACAGGTGTTGATTCACTTAATTCACCAGAAGCATTTTCAGAATAATTGCGTAACTGACTGGATATTAATCCTTGCTTTGTTAAACGTATCAGTTCTGTAATGTTAAGATAAGGTTTATGGTCATCTATTGCCAAATCAATTCGTGGGAAATTTACATGATATTGACAGACCCTTGCGAAGAAATCAAACCATGTTTCTTTATTTATCACAAGAAAGTTCTCATAATTTCTACAGCCAGAACCACTCATTAATATCTGAAATCCATTGTATTGCATTTTACCAGTCGGTTTTAGAATTTTGATATTATCAAATCCGGCAACCAGTTCATGTCCGGCAATTCCTTTCCCTTTATTCTGAAGTTCCATAAGTGAAAGAGGTATTTTTAGGATATCCGTTATGACAGCGAATAAATCTACATCTTTTACTGTAATCTGACACCAGTCAATTAAGGCTGTCAGACTGTCTTTTTGTCGTGTTACCCTCCTGTTAGTATAGGAGGGTTCTGAAAGAACTGATTTACTTCTTTCTTCCAAATAATAATCCTCCTTTGCCGATAGTGGCAGAGCCACTATCCCTGTCTCTTTTACTGTCCGTTTGGTACGGACAGCAAGAGACAGGAAGTTCATTGGTTACTATGCATTTTTCTGGGAAATACAAAGAATCCCTTTACAGGTCACTCGTTCTACCAATGTAGGATAATTTCCTCTCTGAACATATGGAGCATAGACCGGTGTATCCAGTTCCACTACAGAATATGGTTCGATAGTTGGGATTTCTGTCATTTCCAGTCGAATATCAACACTGTTACCAAGTTTCATACTTCCAAGATGAAGTTTGACCGCTTCGATATCTTCGGTTTTCTTTCTGGTATCTTTGTCATAGCGGTAGCAATAATCAGCTCCCATATAACGAAGTTCCCCGAATACCTCTTTGATCTGTTCTTTTGTTAATGTAATCTGCATAAGCATTATCCTTTCTCCCCGTATCACCGATAGGACAGTCGTCTAATAAGTATTGAAATCCATTGATATTTGAAGTTTAGTTATTTCTAAACTATTTAAATCATAACATTGAGCAAAACGAAAATCAATATAAAGTTTAGAAATTTATAAACTTTTTATTTTCTTTGCAGAGTATTTATGATATAGTGAGTACAGAATAAATGAATCAGCCACACAGAGAAAGTAGAGGATATCGAAATGAACACGATTGCAGAACGAATCAGATTTGCGATGAATGTAAGAAATGTAAAGCAAGTGGAAATGGTACAGCGAACAGGAATTACAAAGGGTGCGTTTAGTTCTTATCTTTCTGGAAATTACAATCCCAAAAAGGATAAATTGGAACTGATTGCTGACGCACTGGATATCAATATTAACTGGTTAATGGGTGAAAATGTGCCTATGGAAAATATCAGTGCTACAGATAATCAGACTACGGGATATGTATTTTACAAAGAAATGGAATACTTATTGAATAACACCGACACGGCATATATCGGATTTCAGACACAGTATGGGGCATTAATCCCAAGATATCAAATATATGTAAATGTCAGTTTAAATGAAATGCATATCGTACCTATTTTCTTACGGGAAGATTCAAAAGAGTATTATCAATATCCAAAAGAACTTACTCAACCAGAATCATATGAGATATTTACGAGGGATTTTTCCAGTATTCATATGACACTTGCCACTTCTCAGATATATTATTATGGAATCAATGAAAAGACATTGGAAACGGAAATCTTTTCGTTTGCCTATTCGTCCGAAAAAAATTGCTATGTAGCGAGTGATTGTCAGCCTGTCTTGTGTGATGAATTTGTCCGTGAAATCGAAAAGGAAGTGCTTTATCTCCGGAAAGTTTCCAGATAACAGACAAGAGGACTTGCAAGGTTCGTGACCTTTCAAGTCCTCTATATAGCATGGTTGAATTGGATACCGTCCGTTCTGTCAAGGACTGCCCTGACGGCGTATCGGCTTCGCCTTGTTCCTTGACATCACTAGGTAGTTATTATTAATCTAAAATTTTATGTTCCATTAATTTGATAATTACTTCTCTTGAAATGTCTGTTACAAAATCTCGTTCACTAGGAGAACAGCGACTAAGTAATTCTATCAATTTTTCTATATCTCGTATATTCTCGTCGGCAGTATCATTATTAATCAATGTATCTATTTTAATTTTCAACGCTATAGAGATTTTATAAATCGTTTCCAAGCTTGGCTTTCTCGAGCCATTTTCAATCTGACTTATAAATACCGTAGACACATCAATTTGTTCTGCTAATTGTTCTTGCGTCATTTTTAAAGATTTTCGAGCTTCTTTTATGTTTTTTCCTAATAATTTGTAATCCAAAACAATACTCCCTTTTTAATTATATTTTCATCTTACAGTTAAAAAATATATTTGTTAACAAACTGATAGTTAAAAATACATTTGCTAATAGCTTATAATTTGATATAATAAAAAAGAAAAATATTAGAAAAGTGGCATTAAATTTATCATGAGGAGGAAAACAAAGGAGATAAAAGGAAAGTAGATATAGTTGAATGAATTAATTATTTACAAAGGAGAAAATTATTATTATGCAAACAGCTCTTTTAAAAGAATATGTATCAAAAGCAAAAGATTTGGAATTATCGTGTTATGAACAAAAATTGTTATGTGACAACTTAGAGCAAAAGCTGTCACATATAAATTATCAAAGAAAAAACAAAGAAAATGAAAAAAAAGAATTCAAGAAATTTGGTTGGATTGATTATATAGCAGGTGCTATTGGGTGGGGAATATGTGTAGTACCACCATTAATAGGAATATCTGGATTGGTTGCTGTAGCACTGTATATTATAGCTGGAATATGTGATATAATGCATTTTTCAATCCCGTTTATAGATAGGATAATATATATATATAATAACAAATCCCGGAATTGGCGCGGTTAAACTACTTTTAAATTGCATTATCATAGGTGCGGGTGGTGGATTTTTACTACTTTTTTTGTGTGGGATAATATCTGGTTCAAAGAAAAATGTAAAAAAAGAAAATCAAAAAATTGAGGAGAACAATACTAATGTTCAAAAAGAGTTAATTGCATATGAATCAAAATCTCAAATTATTTCAAATAATTTAGCTTGTGCAAGAAGAAGTTATCAAACCACTTTAAAAACAAAAGAAGATTTTTATTCTCTTAATATTATATATCCTAAATATAGAGATTTAGTTTCTGTAGGAATGTTTGATGAATATTTACAATCTGGACGTTGTTATACTTTAGAAGGACATGAGGGAGCTTATAATTTATATGAAGAAGAAAAATTTAAAGAAATCATTTTGACAAAATTAGATGATATCATTTCTAGATTGGACACGATTATTGCAAATCAAGAAGAATTGGCAAATGAAATAATTCGAAGTAGAAATGAGGCAAATAGGATAGCCACAACTATAGAAAACTCTCTTCAAAATATAGAAAATAATGAAATTACAAGACGATATTATGAAGAAATTACAGCGCGTAATACTAGTTATTTAGCTTGGACAGCATACAAGTTCAATTATAAAATATGACACCATGCTGAACGATTTCTCCTTTCTTGTTTTTTACCATCCATGTTGTCAAAATGTAGTCAAATGTAGTCAAAACTCAATCGAAGAAATGCTTATTTTACGGGGATTGTGAGGAGTTCCCACAGGGTTCGATTCTCTCATCCCCTGTATTAAAAAGTCTTAGAAACTGCGTAAAATCGCTGTTTTAAGGCTTTTTCTTTTTTCCAAAAAGCAAAGGTAATCAAAAAGGTAATCAACCATATGTTCGAAACATCTGAAGAAGGAGGAAATCTTGCACAAATGCGTCTCATATGGTACCAAAAAGACATACTTTGCTAAAAAATTGATTATTTCAAATGATATTTTAAAGATACAAATAAAAAGAAATGCCTTAGCAGATTAATTCATATTCACATAAACATGAAGAATACTGTTAGGACATTTCTTTTTTATCCAGATATTAACACCACGGATTGAAAATGTAATCTTCTCCTGAACGCATCTAAAATAGGTTTATCCATTGTTTCATCATATTTGAAAAGCATATAATTAATAATGTCTGTGTAATTAGTCTCATTGGTCTGTTCTTTGCTTCGCATACAATAAGTATCTAAATTAGTTGTATCTACACTTAAGCCAAGCATTTCACGTATAACATCGACCTGCCAAATTTCAAGTGGAATTTCTAGTTCTCTGCCATCATATGCGTCAATTACTAATCTCACAGATTTAATAGTATCTTTTCTTTCTGCGTACTTTTTTGACATAAATACTCCTCTTCATATTTTACTTTGGTCAGTTCTTCAAGTAAATCTTGATTTTTTAATAATTCTACGAGCTGGAATTTATCTATTTTGTTGCCACAATACAAAGCCAGTGATTTTTGACATCGGCATATGGTTTTATTTCCATAAAACCTGCTTCTTTTAAAGCGGTGATAAGTTGATCGCAATTATAAATCTTCATACCATCAATTATCTTTGTCCATTTATCGTCTGAGGCATTCATTCCGTCGCTCTCGTTACAAATCAGGAAGGTTCCTCCGTCTTTCAAAACACGATTTACCTCAGAAAAGCATTTTTTCAGTTCTGGCCAGAAGTAAACCGTCTCAAAAGCTGAGACATGATCAAAATTTGCATCTGGAAATGGGATGGCAGATACATCTCCCTGAACGACCTTGCATTTTCCCTGTTGAATGGCGGCAGCGTTCAATTTTTGAGATTCTGCCACACTAACCGCCGAATAATCCAATCCTGTCACATGGCCCTTCCTGCATTTGTTCAGCCAGACCGCAATGTTTGCACCACCTCCGCAGCCAACATCCAGCACCTCAGCGTCCGGATTTACAGAGGTATTCGAGAACCCCCATTGCGATAGCCTGGAGTGGCCGCTGTTCATCATCTTTGTCATCAATTTTCCGCCGAATCCTTGTGGCTTACGGGTATTTTCAAAAAAGCTCATTGAAATATTCCTCCTTCATATTCCGATTGAGATTTCACCTGTTTTAGGAATAACTGTTATATTTTGTTATTAAATTCACTGTAAACCTTTGAAAACGCTGGAT